>Ga0206845_1014_pt1 | contig 66372 bp, 57 predicted proteins | sample Alteio_BWOrgCont_19_FD_152887 | JGI IMG/M metagenome (GOLD analysis project Ga0206845, IMG submission 152887) | Enriched cells from forest soil in Barre Woods Harvard Forest LTER site, Petersham, Massachusetts, United States -... | ecosystem: Environmental > Terrestrial > Soil > Temperate forest >...
CGTGAATGTGGAATTGAAAGCAAAGGGCGTGGAATTGAAAACGGCAGAGGCGACAATCGAGGAGCTGAACCACGAAATGGCCGTTCGTCTCGATTGGGTCCATGACATCGAGGCCCAACTCGACCGCGCGCGAAATGAAATCGCGCGGCTGAACCAGGAGAATGTCGAGCGCACGCAATGGGCGCAATCGCTCGACGCCGAGTTGCAAACGGTGAAATCCGAGCGTGAGCGGTTCGAGGCGCAATTGCGAATGATCGGGGATTCGAAATGGGTGCGTTTAGGGAGGACGGCGGGGATTGGTCCCGTCATTGATCTTCCTGACGAACCCGCTGCCGGCCAATGAGGACCTCGCTGTTCCGTTTCTCTCTCGCGCTTCTCACGCTGATTCTGGCTCCCTTTCTCCTCGCCGCCGGAGCCATCGTCCTTGCCATTGCCGACCTCGCCTGGCTTGTTGCCGGCCGCAGGCGGAAGCCGGTTAACGTCAAGCCCGCGACCTGTGCGGCATCGCTCGTCATTCCGAACTGGAATGGAAAGGACCTCCTCGAACGCTTTCTGCCTTCCTGGGAAGCTGCAATCGCGGGACACCCCGGAAGCGAAATTGTGATCGTCGATAACGGTTCAACCGATGGCAGCGCGGCATGGATCCGGGCAAACTATCCGGATGTAAAGCTCCTGGCACTTTCGGAGAACCTCGGCTTCGGCGGGGGCTCGAATGCGGGATTTCGCACGGCGAAAAACGATATCGCCGTTCTTCTGAACAGCGACATGCGCGTGGAACCGGACTTCCTCGCGCCGCTGCTGGCGGGTTTTACGGATGAAGCCGTTTTCGCGGTTTCATGCCAGATCTATCTCGGAGACAAGACGAAACGCAGGGAAGAAACCGGCCTGACGGAAGGGTGGTGGCAGGATGGCGGGTTGCGCGTGAGCCACCGCGAAGACCCGGCGATCGACCATCTGTTTCCCTGCTTCTATGGCGGCGGCGGATCGTGCGCTTTCGATCGCCGCAAATTCTTCGAGCTTGGCGGATTCGACGAACTGCTCGCCCCCTTTTACCTCGAGGACACGGACCTCGGATTTCTGGCGTGGAAACGCGGGTGGAAGGTGTTCTATCAGCCCGCGAGCGTCGTCCACCACGAACATCGCGGCACTATCGGCAAGCGCTTCTCGACCGGCTATATCCAGTCTGTGCTGCGAAAGAATTTCCTCCTCTTTTCCTGGAAGAACATCCACGGGTGGGGCCGGCTGACCTCTCATTTCTTCTTCGCTTTTGCGGGCGCCATCGTGACCGCGTGGTCGGGAAATTCGCCGACGCGCACGAGCCTTTCGGGTATCCTGGGGGCGTTCGGGCAGCTTCCGCGCGCCGCCCGGTCGCGTTGGAACGCGCACGGTCTCGCGATCATAAACGATTCCGAGGCGTTCCGCCGCACGCAGCCGGCCTGCTTCCACGACCGGTTTTCGCCGCTTCAGACCAACCCGGACCGGCCGCGGGTGCTCTTTGTCTCACCGTACCCTATTTGTCCGCCGACCCACGGCGGCGGCCTGTTCATGTATTACACTCTGCGCGAGTTGTCGCGCTGGTGCGAGGTGCATGCCATCGTGATGCTCGATTACGCGCATCAATGGGAGCCGAATCAGGAATTGCTGCGCTATTGCCGCACCGTCGAGTTTCATGTCCGGACTGCCGACCGCGATCCCCATCTGGGATCGATCACTCCGCACGCAGTTTCAGAGTTTCATAAGCCGGAGATCGAGTGGCTGATTCAACGCCAGACTCTCTTACACAACATCGACGTCATCCAGCTGGAATACACAGCGTTGGGGCAGTATGCGCGGCCGTTCGAGCGCATTGTCTGCGCGCTCTTCGAGCATGACGTCTATTTCCAGTCAGTAGGCCGCGCGCTGCCTTTCATGAGCAGCCCGATCGACCGCATCAAAGCGCGCTTCGAATATCTGCGCGCCATTCGCTTCGAACTGAACCTGCTTCCGCATTGCGATCACATTCAGGTGTGCACGGAAGAGAACAAGCGATACATCGAGAGCTTTCTACCGCGCCTCGCGCCGCGCATCAGCGCGGGTCTGAGGGCTGGCATCGATACCGGAGTTTATCCGTTCCCAGGCGGGCCGCGCACACCTTACACCATGCTCTTTCTGGGCAGCTTTCGCCACACCCCCAACCAGGTCGCGCTCGAATGGTTCGCCCGCTACGTCCTGCCGCTGATCGTGGAAAAGCTTCCCCAGGCGCGTCTCCTGGTGGTCGGTTCGGACCCGCCGCCGCGCCATACCTTTTCGGACCCGGCGAATGCGATCGACCTGCTGGGGTTCGTAGAAGACATCCAGCCGCTGTTCTCGTCCTGCGCGCTTTTCGTTTGTCCGATTCGCAGCGGTTCCGGGGTTCGCGTCAAGCTTCTCGAAGCCTTTGCCAGCGGCATTCCGGTGGTCTCGACAATTATCGGAGCGGAAGGGCTGGGCCGGGTGGATGGCGAGTTCTGCGCTCTCGCAGACGATCCCGACGCATTTGCGGCGAAAGCCGTTCAATTGCTCGAAGACCCGGCGCTCGCAGGGGCAATGGCGGATCGCGCTCGCCGGGAAGTCGTCGAAAACTGGGACATGCAAGTGATCACACGCCGTTTGGTCGAGACGTATCGCGACCTGATTCGAGGGAAGAGAAAGGCACAGCCGGGCGTCCAGCAGTATGAGGTCCTCGAACATAATACTTACTTATGATTAAGCTGCTCGCCTGGTTCACTCGTATCACGGGACTCATCGCTCTTATACTCGGCTTCTTCCTCTGGCAGGGGCGCTTTCCTGGAACCCTGCGCCTTCACATGACTCTCGGCGCACTGGTCGCGGCGTACCTTCTAATGATCTCTCTGGCGGCCGGCTTCGCGCGCGTTCGCCCGCCCATGGCGCTCGTGGGGTTGCTTTGGGCCGCCGCAACCGTTTACGTGGGAATGAAACAGAACATCATGATGCCCGGTTCCAGCCATTGGGTGATCGAAGTTGTCCACGTGCTACTCGGCGTGGGCGCGATCGGGTTGGTCGAAATGCTGGCCGGGGCGTACTCGCGACAAAAGGGTTGAGCTTATCTGGTCAAAGCCCACCACGAGGGACGGGGCCCGGGCGTCTGCTCCAGTTGCAGTTTGGTCGCGATCCGCTCCGCCTGGTCGTTCAGATGCGGGGCGCTACTCGAGCGCGGAGCCTTCTCGTAGTCGGACCAAAGGACCTGCCGCGTTTTGGCGTCCACCAGAAACACAGTGCCACGGCCGCTGCTCGAGCGGAACGCGGGGATCGGATCGCTCGGCTTCTTTGCCTCCGTCGGATGAAGCTCGGCAAGCTTTTCTTCCAGGGCCTGGCCCAGGTGGTCGGTCATGACGAGGTCCGCCGCCTTCGGGTCGGTAGTGACCTTTGCGATGTGTTGCTGGGTGAGCCGCTGGGCGAGGTACTGATCGAGTCCACCGGCCATGGGCATCAGATACACCGTTCGCGGGGCGAGGGACCCGGGAGGGAGGCCTTGCGCGAAAGCTGCGGCCGCAAAAAGGGCTAACAGAGGAAGACGTTTCATTACAATCACAGTTTACTGTGTTCACGGCCGTTATTCCGGTATACAACCAGGCGGATCTGCTCGGCCGGCTGCTCGCGAGTATCCGAGCGCAGACGCTTCCGTTCACGGAAGTCGTGGTGGTTGACGATGCCTCAATCGACGGGGCTCCATTGCTTGCGCGCGCGAACGGCTGCCGCGTGATCGAGATGGGTGAGAACGCTGGCTTTGCCCGAACTGTCAATCGCGGTTGGAGAGCGGCCACGACCGAATGGGTCGCGATCCTGAACAGCGACGTGGAGCTCGACAGCCGCTGGCTCGAGCGTATCGCCGCGGCTGTGGATGGAGAGAGCTTTGCCACCGGGATGATTCTTGACGCATCCGACAGAAATGCTTTGGACGGCACATACGATCTGGTGAGTCGCGCCGCCTGTGCATGGCGCGCCGGGCACGGTGAGATTGTTCCAGCGCTGACCGCCCAACCCACTCGTATCGCGATCGCGCCAGGGACGGCCTGTGTCTTTCGGAGGAGCGTTCTCGATCGTCTCGACGGATTCGAAGAGAGCTTCGACTCGTATCTCGAAGACGTAGACCTTGGGTTGCGGTGCATCAGCGAAGGGTTCACCGGCGTGTACGTGCCCCAGGCAATTGCGTGGCATCTGGGCAGCGCCAGCTTCGGCCGATGGAATCCGCGGGTGGTGCGTCTTACCTCGCGGAACCAGGTCCGGCTGATCGCGCGCCACTATGACCGCGCGCTTTTTCGATCTTTCCTCTGGCCAATCGTGGCGGGCCAGGCGCTCTGGGGTCTCGTCGCGCTGCGTCATGGGACAGGACTGGCCTGGCTTGCAGGGAAGATTGACGGTCTGCGCGGCTTCAGGCTCAAGGGCAGTCCTTCGCGCGGGCTGCGCGAGTTCCTCGAGGCCTCGGAGCGCGAGATCCGGCGCCGCGCGACCGGTCCCTACTGGCGGTGGTATTTCCGGCTGACTGCGGCAGATTGACACATGGCGCGTGTCGCGATAATCATCGTCACCTACAATTCGGCGGCGGAGGTCGGTGCGTGTCTCGATGCTCTGAGAGGACTCGGAGATGTGGAAGTTCTGGTGATCGATAACGCCTCCGCGGACGATACTTGTGGTGAAGTCGGTCGCCGGGGGGTATCGTTGATCGCCAACTCCGTAAACACCGGATTCGCCGCCGCCGTGAATCAGGGAGTGCGGGCGACAAGCGCGCCGCTGGTTCTTTTACTTAATCCTGACGCACATCTGGTGAGTAGTCTGGATGGCCTGGCGGGTTGCTTTGACACGGCTGGCACGGGCGCCGTCGGGGGAATGCTGGTGGGAGCGGACGGGAAGCCGCAACGCGGATTCATGGCGAGAAATCTGCCCACGGCGACCACCCTGGTGTTCGAAGTACTCGGGATCAACAGGCTCTGGCCGGGCAACACTGTGAACTGGCATTACCGTTGCTTGGGACATGACCCGATGACTTCGGGACTTGTCGATCAACCAGCCGGCGCATTCCTTATGTTCTCGCGAGAGGCCTGGGATAAGATCGGCGGATTCGACGAACGGTTCTGGCCCTTGTGGTTTGAAGATGTAGATTTCTGCAACCGTCTTAAAGCCGCTGGTTTTTGTAGTTATTACAACAGTGCGAGCGTGGCAAAACACGCAGGTTCGCACTCGATTCGTGCTCTTTCACTGGAGAATCGCCAGAAATACTGGTATGGTAGTCTTCTTAAGTATGCGGGAAAGCACTATCGTTCCTCTGCATTTCGAACGATTTGCGCGTCCGTAGTGGTCGGTGCGGTCTTTCGGGCGGTTTTGGGATTTCCGCGCGAAGGGCTGAAAGCCCTGGTAGTATACGGCGGTGTGATTGGCCATGCCCTTAGCCGGCTTTTCGGGTTCGGGGAAGCATCGGGCTAAGTGTCATCCTGATGTGAGAGTGAAATCTGAAGAGTGGAGCAGACCCGCGCGTACATGTCTCGCAGCGACTTTGTTTCTATAACAATCGTCACCTACAACAGCGGCCGCTTTATAAAGAGATGCCTGGAATCCGTTCTGGAGCAGAATTACCCTTATAAAGAAATTATTGTCATCGACAATAACTCTTCGGACGGCACCGTAGACATACTGGAACCCTTCGAAGATCGGTGCAGAATTGTCTATAACGAGGAAAATATCGGCTTCGCCGCGGCGCAGAATCAGGCCATAGGGCTCTCCAGGGCTGAGTGGGTTCTCACTCTGAATCCGGACGTCCTGTTGCTGCAGGATTTTATCGAAGCACTGGTCAATGCGGGCAATCTGGATTCAAAGGTAGGGACCGTTTGCGGCAAGCTTTTGACGATGACTTCCACCTTCGATTTCCCCGAGGAGCCTAAGGTGGATTCGACCGGTATCTATTTCACGCCGAATCTGCGTCATCTCGATCGAGGTAGTCTGGAAACCGATAACGGCCACTTCCGAAACTACGAGTATGTTTTCGGCGCGACTGCCGCGGCTGCGCTTTATCGCCGCGCAATGATCGACGACACTCTGGTAGGCGGGGAGTTTTTCGATGAGGACTTCTTCGTTTACAGGGAAGACGCCGACGTAGCCTGGCGTGCGCAGCTTATGGGCTGGAAATGCCTTTATGTGCCTTATGCCAAGGGTTACCACGTGCGTAAGGCTTTGCCCGGAAACCGAAGAGCGCTGCCGCCCGAAATTAACATGCATTCGGTGAAGAACCGGTTCCTGCTGCGCATCAAGAACATGCGATGGGACCTTTACCGGCGCAATTTCTTTTCGATCACTGCGCGGGATATCGTGGTTCTGTCGTGTTGCGTCTTGTGGGAACATACCTCGCTCAGAGCGTTCCCCTTCCTGCTGAAGAACTGGAAGACTGTGATGGCAAAGCGCAAGGACATCATGCGGCGCCAGCGCGTGGACGATGAATACATGGCGAGCTGGTTCAATTTCACCCCTGTAAGCAAGCCCGCGCCGAAGAGGTTCGCCTCACTGCCGGCCCGCTCAAAGGCCGCCCGGCGCTAGCCGGGATTGAGCGGATCGGTGCGCGTCGCAATTCTCGGAACCCGAGGCATTCCGGCTAACTACGGCGGTTTTGAAACCTTCGCGGAAGAGCTGGCGGTTCGGCTGGCGGTTCGAGGGCACGAAGTAAGGGTTTACTGCCGCGAGACTCACGATTTCAAAGCGTACCGCGGGGTCCGGCTCATCGATCTCCCTACCTTACGGCATAAGTACCTCGATACCCTGGCGCATACGTTTCTCTCGACCCTGCATCTGGTGATGCACCGCGTGGACGTGGCTCTTTACTGCAATGCGGCTAATGCGATCTTCACGATTCTGCCGCGTATCGCAGGAATCCCGGTCGCTCTGAATGTGGACGGAATCGAGCGCAAACGCCGCAAATGGAACGTTCTTGCCAGGGCCTGGTATCAGTGCTCCGAGTACCTCTCGACAATCCTGCCGAACAAGTTCGTGACCGATGCGGAGGCGATTCGCGAGTATTACAAGGAAAGATACGACAAGGATTCCCTGTTTATCGGATATGGCGCCGATCTCGGGCGGGTGGAGACTCAGGGCGAACTGAACCGGCTCGGGCTCGATCCTCTTCATTACTTCCTGTATGTCAGCCGGATGGAGCCGGAGAATCGCGCACTTGAGGTCCGGCGCGCATTCGAACAGGTTCGGACGACGATGAAACTGGCGCTCGTCGGGGATGCGCCATATGCCGACGAATATATCCGGGAAGTGCGCAATACGACCGATATGCGTGTTGTCATGCCGGGAGCAATTTATGGATTAGGGTACAGGGAACTGGGCTCCCTGTGCTTTGCCTACATACACGCCACGGAGGTCGGCGGCACGCATCCAGCGTTGATTGAAGCGATGGGCCGCGGGAACCTCGTTCTCTATCTCGAGACACCGGAAAACACCGAGGTTTGCGGCGACGCGGGACTCCCATATAGGGACGCGTCGGGGTTGGAGGCGCGCATCGAAGAAGCGCTGAGTATGACCGAGGCGGAGCGCGACGTTTACCAGCAGCGAGCCGCGCAGCGCGCGCGAGAACGCTACGACTGGGAGACAGTGACCACCCAATACGAAATGCTGCTCGAAGGATTGAGACCCGAAGGATTGAGACCCGAAGGATTGAGAAAAGACGGCCTGCGAAAATAGGCAGGAAACGTGACGCAACCCGCTCGCTGTTATGTCGAGGTTTCCCGCTCTCAAATTGCCGCTAATTACCGGGCCGTACGCGATGCCGTAGGGACGGCTACTCAAATCATCGGCGTGGTCAAGGCGAATGCTTATGGGCACGGGGCAGTCGAGGTTGGGCGCGTCTTGTGTTCGGAGGGTGCGAAGTGGCTTGCAGTGAGTTCCGTCGAGGAAGCGGTCACGCTTCGCAGGGCCGGGATCGATTGCCGGATTCTGGTGATGGCCGGCGTTATGCGATGGGAAGAAGAGGCGCTGCACGAGTTCCGATTGACGCCGGTGGCGCACTCGCTGGACGACCTGCGGCGATTCGATGAGATTGGAGGCTCTGGAGTTCACTCCATCGAAGTTCATCTGAAGGTGGACACCGGAATGAACCGGCTGGGAACGTGCGCCTCGGCTGCCGAAATCGCCAGGGTGATTTCTGGCCTGCGAAACGTGAGCGTCGAAGGGCTGCTCTCGCATTTCGCGTCGGCGGCCGACTTCACTTCCCACCAGACTGAGGAACAGATCGAAGAGTTCAACGAAATGTGGTCCGCGCTCGCGACGCTTGGAGTGCGTCCAGAGTTGATGCACTTTGCGAGCACGAATGCGATTGCCTATCCGCGACGCGGCGCCTTGCTGTCTCTGGTGCGGCCCGGCCACGCGATTTACGGGTACGTCTCGCCCGCGCGCGGCCACGCGCCACCACCGGTTCTCTCGGTGAAGCCGGCGCTTTCGTGGAAGACCCGAATCATTTCGGTCAAGGACGTGCAGCGAGAATCGAAGGTCGGCTACGGCGGATCGTTCGTGGCGCCCGGGCCAATGCGGCTGGCGGTTCTGGCAGCGGGTTATGCTGACGGCGTGCCGCACCGGCTCTCCAACAGAGGTAAAGTGATTGCGGGCGGGCGTTTCGCTCCGATCGTGGGGACAGTGTCGATGGATTTGACGACAATTGACATCACGAATTCTCCGCAGATGCAGCCCGGCGATGAGGTGACCCTGCTGGGCAGGGAAGCCGACGTTGCGCTCGATGCGCAGCAGATCGCCCGGACGGCAGGGACGATTTCCTATAACGTGCTGTGCGGTATCAGCGCACGAGTGAAGCGGTTTTATATCGATTAAGCGAGGCCGCGGGATGAAGAAACTGGCGCTGGTGGGTTTTGTGCTCCTGATTTCGCAGGCGCGAAGCGCGGCCCCGATCCGCATCATGCTCCTCGACGGGGAAAGCGCTGGTTCCTATCACGACTGGAAGGCGACCACTCCGGTATTGAAGAAAGAGCTGGAGGAAACGGGACTGTTCCAGGTGGATGTGGTGACGGCTCCGCCATCCGGCGGCGATATGGCTCACTTTGATCCTCAGTTCAGCCGGTACCAGGCGGTGGTATTTAATTACGACGCACCGGACTGGCCTGCCCGCTTGAAAGACTCCTTCGAACAATATATGAGGAACGGCGGTGGGCTGGTGAGCGTTCACGCGGCCGATAACGCATTTGCCGGCTGGAAGGCCTGGAACGAAATGATCGGCGTGGGGGGCTGGCGAAATCGCACCGAGACTGCGGGCCCCTTCTGGTTTTATCAGGATGGCAAGCTGGGGCAGGATTCTTCCCCGGGGCAAGCGGGATCGCACGGCGAGCGGCTTCCGTTTCAGGTGACCACCCGTGCGCCGGATCACCCCATCATGAAGGGATTGCCCAAAGTATGGATGCATCAGGGCGACGAATTGTATGCGGCCCTTCGCGGGCCGGGCGAGAACATGACCGTGCTGGCGACCGCGCATTCCAACCCGGCTAATCACGGTACCGGACGCGACGAGCCGATCCTGATGGCGCTGACGTGGGGAAACGGCCGCGTCTTCCACACCACGATGGGCCATGACGTCCACGCGCTTGCGTGCGTTGGGTTCCTTACGACCTTCCAGCGGGGCGCCGAATGGGCCGCCACTGGTAAGGTTACGCAGGCAGTTCCGGCAACGTTCCCGGATGCCAATAAGGTCAGCTATCGCGCGGATCTGGAAGGCGTTACCAGATCGAGCGCGGGTAATTCCGGCGGATCTTCTCGTCCTGAGTGATGAGCGGTGAATAGTTGTTGGCTTTCGCGTGCGCCACGATCAGCAGATCGAAGGGATCGCGGGTCCAACTCTCAAACAGCGCCGTTTCCGCGACATCCGCCAGGGAGCGGCCGCAAATCTCGACGCTGAGCTGGGTCCGAAGCTGCTTCGCCAGATCGAGCGGCGCTCTCAGAATCCGCTCGATCTGGAAAAGGAAGTTCAGCTCGATCAGCACCGCCGGCGAGATCAGGAGGTCGTATTCGTTTATTGCGGTAAGTGCCGCATCGCTCAGCCGGCGGACGTTGTTCTCGCACAACCAGATAACGACATGCGTGTCCAGGTATGCGATCACAACTCCGACCAGTCTTTCGTCCACGCGGCTTCCATCTCGGCGAGGAGTTCCTTTTCGGCCAGCGCGAGATCTGCATTTTGCGCCAGCACAGCCTGGCCAGTCAGTCTCTCGATCTTCGGTTGCTTTTTCTCTGGCGTTACCTTGAACACGACTCCACGATAAGTGAACTCCACAGCCTCGCCCTTCAGCGCGAGATCGGCAAGATGGAAAAGATCTTTGCGAAATTGGGTTATGGTTGCGGTCATGTGTGTCCGGGTTTCTTCGTACAGTGTACCAAAGTGATGTACGTTAAGTAAATATTTGACTGTACATATCGCTGGCGGTGTTTGTGCGGTACGGATGCCGTGATCTGGTTGGTTCCGCAGTATACTGAGTGCGATGTTCCAGAGCCGAAGACGCAAACTAAAGATTCTGTTTGGTTTTGCCGACGCGTTTCTCACGATTTGCGCGTTCCTGCTGGCCTATCGAGTACGTGAATACTTACCTTTCTATTTCGAGTTTTATCTTCTTCGGAACGTTTTTATACCGCTGCTGACTTTTTGCGTAGTGATATGGGTGGCGGTTGGTTACTGGCTCGATGTCTACGGAAAGTTGGAATCCGTGCGCATTCGCGTGATTTTGGACGATTCCATTCGTCAGGTGGGATTGTGCGGACTCGCGATGATCGTGGTGGTCTTCGAGGCCAGACTGGATCTCAGCCGGTTCTTCCTGGGCCTTTTCATTGTCACGAGCTGGCTCTTTCTGGTGGTGTTCCGCATTGCCTCGCGGAATCTGGTTTCCTTTATCGGCCACAAGCTGGGAGTGGAGCGGAATATCTTCGTGGTCGGCGTAGGGCTCGCGGCCGAGAAGCTGGCGCGGGGTCTGGAGGAATTCCACGGCCACGGCGTGCGCATTCTGGGTTTTATCGCGCCTCCCGAGGAGTTGTCGCCGCCGGAGTCGATCCGCCTGGAGAGGACGTACTGCGTGTATCCGTTGGAGGAACTACGTCCCGTGCTCGCAAGGCAGTTCATTATCGACGAGATCCATTTCGCTGTTGAATCCCGCCTCCTGCCGACGCTCGAACCGGTTTTTCGGTGGTGCGACGAGGAGGGCGTATGCAGCCGGATCGCCATCGATTTCTTCCCGCAGATCAACAGCTACGTGGATCTGGAACAGATCGGCGATCTTCCTCTGCTTACGTTCTCGGGGGCGCCTGCGGATGAGGTGCTGCTGCTGGCCAAAAGGGCGATCGATGTAGTGCTGGCTCTGACCGGGCTGATCGTTCTCAGTCCCGTCGGCCTGGTCGCGGCGGCGCTGATCAAGATGACGTCGCGGGGGCCGGTGATTTTCCAGCAGGTGCGCTGCGGACTTAACGGCAGAACGTTCACCTGTTACAAGTTCCGGTCAATGGTGCGGGATGCCGAGGCGCGGCTGCATGAAGTGATGCATATGAATGCCAGGGACGTTGCGACGAAGATACCGAACGATCCCCGATTGACGTCCGTGGGCAAGTGGCTGCGCAAGACTTCGATCGATGAGCTGCCGCAGCTCTTTAACGTGCTGAAGGGGGATATGTCTCTAGTAGGTCCGCGGCCCGCGATTCCGACCGAGGTGGCGCAATACAAGCACTGGCAGAGACGGCGGCTGAGGATGCGGCCTGGGCTGACGTGCCTTTGGGCGCTGCGGGGCCGCGATCGGGTGGATTTCGAATCGTGGATGCGGCTGGATCTTCAGTACATCGACAACTGGTCGCTGGGACTGGATGCCAAGATTATTCTGATGACGATTCCGCAGGTGGTTTCGGGGCGCGGAGCGAATTAGGGATTATCGGCGCCGACCTCATGTCACTGCCATTTTTTCTGAAGCGGAACCCCATGCGTCATTCCGTCCAGCGGCAAGCGGTCCACGGGATCAACCCCTGGGGCTGTAAACCACGCAATCGATCTCAACCCGGATATCGGCGATGAACTTACAAACAATCGTGGTCCGTGCAGGCTTCGCTTCTCCGAAGAACTCGGCATAAACCTCGTTCATCTGAGCGAATTCGCTGCCCTCTGCGAGATACACTCCCACCTTAACGACATCCGCCAGCGAAGACCCCACGCCTTCCAGCAACCGCTTGATGTTACCCAGCACCAGCCGCGTCTCAGACTGGATATCGCCCGGCGAGATCTTATCCGTGGCCGGATCCACTGGTACCTGGCCCGCCAGAAAAATAAAATCTCCCGCGCGCACGGCTGGCGAGTAAGGTCCTCGGGGAGCCGGTACGCCCGGCGGCGATAATCTCTCGATCACGCTTAGTGTCCCTCCCCTTCCAGCATCCGTTCCACTTCGATCGCCGCCATACAACCCGCGCCGGCCGCCGTAATCGCCTGCCGATAAACCCGGTCCTGGACGTCACCGGCATGAAACACACCCGGGATGTTCGTGCGCGCCCCGCCGCGGGAGAGCAAATAGCCATCCGGATCCAGATCGAGCTGGCCCTTGAACACCTGCGTATTCGGCACGTGTCCGATCGCAACGAACAACCCGTCCACGCCCCGCTCCCACGTCTCCCCGGTTACCAGATTGCGCAGTCGAACGCCCGTAACCACGTTCTCCTTCACATCGAACACCTCATCCACCGCGGTGTTCATGATGAATTCGATCTTCGGATTCGCCTTTGCGCGCTCCAGCATGATCTTCGAAGCGCGGAACGTATCCCGCCGATGCACCAGCGCCACCTCGCGCCCGAAACGCGTCAGGAAGTTGGCCTCCTCCATCGCGGAATCGCCGCCGCCCACCACCATGATTTGTTTCTCGCGGTAAAAGAATCCGTCGCAGGTGGCGCACGAGCTGACACCGTGCCCGATCAGCTTTTGTTCCGACGGCAAATCCAGCCACCGCGCCTTCGCCCCCGACGCCACAATCAGCGTACGTGTCTCAATCCACTCGCCTTCGACATTCAACCGGAACGGCCGTTTCGAAAGATCGGCCTCTTTGACCTGCCCGTCGCGATATACCGCACCAAACCGCTCGGCCTGCCGCCGCATATTCTCGATCAGATCAGGCCCGTTGATGCCTTCCGGAAACCCGGGGAAATTCTCCACTTCCGTCGTCAGCGACAACTGGCCCCCGATCTCATGGCCTTTGATCACAAGCGGATCCAGCCCGGCTCTGCCGGTATAGATCGCCGCCGTGTTTCCGGCGCAGCCGGAACCGATAATCACAACGTTAAACATGGGTAATTTTCGAGCCTATCAAATGGATTTGATGCCGCTCAGCACGTCCGCGATTTCAGCATTGTCGAGAACGCGCTTTTCCGCGCAGCATTCACCCCGCGGAATCGGGCTTCCATGCGGGCATTCTACCGGATGGCCCAGCAGCGTACAGATCCGGTCCGTCACATCCTCGCTGAGAATATGCTCGAACTTGCACGCGCTCGATTCCACCTCGACCTCGTCTCGGATTGAGAGCACATCCATGAAGAGCCGCTCGGCCAGCCGGTGCCGCCGGATGACGTTGCGCGCGCGCTCCTCGCCCGCAGGGGTGAACCGCTCCTCGCCATCCACTACCGTCACCAGACCGATGCGCGTCAGGGTCGCGATCAACCTGCGCCATTGCATTTCCGTGAAATCGGTGGATTGCAGGTGGGTGGCCGTCTCCTGGCGGTCCCAGAGATGTTCCAGCACCTCGTCGAAGTCCTGATTCTCTTCCGCCGAGAAGAGCAGCGTTTCCACAATTTTGCCATGTTCGAGATTCAACCGCCGGTCGGCCAGGCGTCCCGCCGTTTCGTCGTGCGTCACCATAACGATCGTCCGCCCCTGGGCATGAAGATCGCTCAGCAGCTTGAAAACGATGCGCTGATTTTCCGCATCGAGGTTGCCCGTAGGCTCGTCCGCGAGGATGATCTTTGGATCGTTCACCAGCGCCCGCGCGATCGCCACCCGCTGCTGCTCCCCGCCCGAAAGCTGTGAAGGCAGATGCTTCGCGCGAGCCTCCATCCCGACGTGCTTCAGCGCCTGCAAAGCCCCGGCCTCATCAGTCGTGCTGTGGAAGAACTGCGCCAGCATGACGTTCTCAATCGCCGTCAGATGCGGCACCAGATGAAACTGTTGAAAAACGAACCCAACCGTCTCGCCGCGAAAATGAGCCAGTTCCGTGCGCCGAAGCTGTGAGGTATCCGTGCCGTCAATCCGAACAACGCCCGAAGTCGCCTGATCCAGACAGCCCAAAAGGTTGAGCAGCGTGGTTTTTCCCGAACCCGACGGCCCCATGATGGCAATCCACTCGCCACGCTCCGCCGTGAAGCTGATGCCGTCGACCGCGCGAACAGCCGCCGCGCCGCCTCCGTAGACTTTCGTCACGTCCACCAGCTCGATAAATGAACTCACTCGCCCCTCAGCTCAATCGCCCCTCAGAATGCCCGCCGGCTGGATGCTCCAGATCCGCGAAGCGGCAATCGCTGTGGCAATGGCCGCAACCGCCAGCATAACGCCCGCGACAATGCCGAACACAGCCCAGTCCGGTTGCAGGCGGAACGTGCCGCCAAAAACCTCGAGCCCGATCCCTGCTGCGGCGAAAATACCCACCGCATATCCGGTGACCGTCGCGGCCAACGCCAGCGCCGCCGATTCCGAAACAAAGAACGCCGCAATCCCCCGCTCTGCCCCGCCGATCGCCTTCAGAATCCCGATCTCCTTCGAGCGCTCAATCACCATTTCGCTGAAGCTGGTAGTCACGCAAAGCCCGGTAATCACCAGAATCAGCAACGTCAGCAGAAACAGCGACGCCCTGATTCGGGTTACAACGTTCGACTCGGTTTCCGCGACTGCCAGATTCGTCCGTACGTCGGCTGAAGGGTACTGCCGCGCCAGTTCCGCGCGCACGGCCTCGACGCGTTCGCCCGAAGCGCGAATTTCAATGATGCTCGCGGCGTCGCGGATTCCAGCCAGCGCCGCCGCCGTCTCAAAAGGAACCAGAAGCTCCCGGTCCTCCGCTCCGCCGGTCGAAACGATTCCAGTAACTTTACAAGGAGCGCCGCTCAGCGCGACCGGCGAACCTACTCGCAGGCCCATTTCATCGGCCAGCAGCTGGCCGGCAATGCAGTCGCCAGCGTCAACCTCCCGGCTGCCTTCCATATGCCAGTAAGGCGTCATCGGACCGGCCTTCGCGGGCACAAACCCGGCCACAGGAACCACTTCCGAACCCACGCGGCCAGCCGTAATCAGGAACGGAGAAGCCGCCGCGCCCAGACGCTCAGCCGACGCCGCCAGTTCCAGCGGAACCGTGTTTCCGTTCGCCGGCACAGCCGCGATATTCGCGCCGTATTGCCGGAATTCGTCGCGCAAACGCCGCTCAACAGTTCCGTAAATCCCGAACAGAACCGTAGCCAGCGCCGCCGCAATCGCCATGGCGGAAAACGCCAGCATCAGTCGCTGCCGCCGATGCTGTAACGCGCGAATAACGAACGTCCAGAACATGTCCGTCAATCCGAAGGATTGCTATTAAGCATGCAGAGCTCAGACGCCTTCGCGCAAAATCACCGCCGGCTCCAGCCGCAATGTGCGCCGCAACGGCTGAGCCGCGCCCGCCAGCGCAATCGCCATCGCGCCCGGCACAATCAGGAAAGGCAAAACCCACGAAACCTGCACCGAATCGTGAAAAACGGACGCCCCCACATAATGCGCCAGCAGCGTTCCTGCAACAGCGCCGATCACGCCGCCCGCAAGGCCGACCATTGCGATCTCAAGCCCGAACAGCGTTGCAATCACCCCGCGGCCCGCGCCGATCGCCTGCATGATCGCCACTTCGCCGCGTCGTTCCATCATGGTTGCAGCCGTCAGGCTCCAGACCGTCAAACCAGCCGAAAGCAGCGCCACCAAAGTGATCAGCCCCATCAGGCCGCCGATGCTGCCGAGAATCTTTCCTTCCGAGTCCGCCACCCGGCGAACTGGTCGCGCAATGGTGCCGGGCAAAGCCTGCTGAATCTCATCCGCCAGAGAAATCGCATAGTTGGAGCAACTCCACCGTTCGCGCTCCTTCGCGGTCATGGTTTTCGGATCCTTGCGCGCGAAGTCGTCCTCGGGCTTGGTCAGTGCTGCAACGTCGATGCGGTCTACCACCCCCGGTCGCTGCGTCAACGCCTGCACGCGCTCCAGAGGAAGCAACACGCGGTCTTCAGTCTCATCGCCGGTCTCGAAAATTCCGGCAACCGTAAATGGCGCGCCCAGCACCATAATCTCGCTCCCCGCTTTCCAGCCATGCCGGCGAGCGGCGGCTAGACCAACGGCGCATTCGTTCAGAGCGCCCACGGGCCAATGACCCGCTCTCAAGCGCCATGCCGGATTCACCTTCGTGATCCCCGTAGCTTGCGAAGATCCATCGGGCGCTATATAAGAATGTGAAAACCAGACCCCCTCAACGGGCAACCCGCCATCCTGTGCGCTCAGCGAAGGCGAAAACCCAAGAATATTCAGCCCCCAGAAAATCTTTTTGACGTTCGGTACATCCGCCTCGGCGATGTAGCTCGCCCTCCCGGTCGCCCGCCCGCTGAACGAACCGACGCCGCCCGTTAAAGCTGCGGCCTTCGACGTAACCACAATATTCGCACCCACTTGCCGCAACTCGCGATTGATCTTGTCCCCGATGTCCAGCATCACTCCAAGCATCGACGTAGCCACCGCCGAACCCATGGCAATCGCCGCGATAATGAGCGCCTTCCTCCGCGGCGCCCGCCGGATCGATTCGTGGACGAACCGCAGAATCACGAAGCCGCGCCCTTGGCGAATTTCGAAGCGCCGCCCTCGATCTCCGCGGCGTCAATCACAAGCGTGGCGCCCTCAACGCGCGACTTCAGCGGAATCGGGTTGCAGCCGCCCCTGGTCCCAATAGTGCCAGCCACCAGCGAAGAAGCGCAATTCTTGCAAATGAGCTCGTTGCCCTTCTGATAAAACCCCTGCGTGCCGCAGATCGAACACGCATCGAAAGCCGTCGCCAGCGTGTGATCCGGCTTTTCGATCACGATGAACCGCACCGTCACGCCATCATCGTCGACCTGGAAGCGATGCAGAATACCGTCGCTCACCGACCCCACCGGAATCCGCACAGCCCCATCCTGCACCGACACCGGCTCAGCTGTCGACAGAGCGGTGGAAGCGCGCGCATAAACGAACTCGGCAGTGATGAACAGAATAAAGATGCAGGAGGCAGCGCACGATGAAACCATCCACACGCGTTCGCGCCGCGCTGACCACTGCGCCTTCCGTAACGCGGCTCCCTGCAAACCGTCGGTCCCCGGCCCGCGCCGTTTGCGCCATTCGAGCAGCATCATAGCCGCTGCGAGCGCGACAATCGTGACGAAGAAGAAGGCATCGTTTTTCACTACAGGTCCGATCAGCGCCATTTCGCGCGGGCTCGCCGGCAGAACCTCGCTCTCGGAAAGTTCGTGCAGACCGGTAACGACGAGCTGCACCACGACCACGATTAAAATCGCCGTGGTGATCTTGAAGAATTGCTTCAGATTGACCCGGATCGTGCCCCGCACGAAGCTGACGCCGAATAACACCGCGAGCCCGATCCCAAGCAACCCGCCGATCAACTCGAGAATGCCAGAGGTGTCGAGACGCAGCGTGCCCCAGAGTATGATGACGGTCTCCACGCCCTCCCGGAAAATCATCAGGAAAACAAAGAGAAAAACGCCCCATGCGCCGCCGCTTTGCCCCGTATCCTTTTGCAATCGACTTTCAATTTCGCCTTTCAGCTTGCTCGCGTGGCGGTTCATCCAGATCACCATCGAAAGCACAAAAACCGCGCTGACCAGCAGCGTCCAGCCTTCGTAGGCGTCCTGGTTAAAATCGAGTTTCGAGAAGCCCCACGCGGCGAGAAAGCAGGCAATCACGGCACTTATCAGCGCGCGATAGACCGTGGCCATCAGGTCCACCCGACCCGTTTTCCTCAGGTACGAGACCGCGATGGCGATCACCAGCGCGGCTTCGACCCCCTCGCGCAAAGTGATCACGAAAGTCTGCAGCATAACGGCAACTCAGTTGCATTTCGATTGTAGCAGGGGTTTTCTCTCAGGCGCCCTGATCGGGATTCAGGTGTTCCGCGGCCTCGCCGCCAAGCAAACGCCGGTTGAGCATCCCGCCCGAAAAAAGCATCTCTTCTATCGCGGCGTCGACCGCCGGCTGGGTCAGCACAGCGCCCTGAGAGAATTCCACCTGAAACTGGGCGCACCGCCGCATCAACTCTCTGATAAATGCCGCGCTGACGCCCCTGGTGCGGCTGACAATCGACTCCATGATGTCTTCCGAAACTTCCAGACCGCGCGCATAAAGCCTCGTAAGTTTCGTCCGGCCCTCATCATCCGGCAGCGGGAACTCGATCGCCTGATCGATGCGCCCCGGACGCGACGCCAGCGCCGGTTCAATCTGATCCGGACGGTTCGTCGTCAGGATGAACAGAACCTCGGCGTCCTCGCGCAGCCCGTCCATTTCGTTCAGCAGCATGTTCAGAAGAACTTCGGCGCCGCCGAAATGCATATGCGTGCGTTCGCGCCCGATGAGATCCACGTCCTCGATCACCATCATCGAAGGCTGCAGAAAACGCGCCAGCCGGAAGTATTCACCCAGCATCCCGACCTGCTCGGCAGTCACCAGCAGCGTCGTATGGCCAGGCAACTGGGATGCGAGGTAGTGAATTGTGTGCGTCTTGCCCGTTCCGGGCGGTCCATAAAACAGCAGGCCCTTGCGCGCCTGAAAATGCAGCGATTTCAAATGCTCCCGCGCGCGCATGAATCCGGTCACGTTACGATCCAGCATCGCGAGCGTCTGTCGCGGCAGAATAACGTCCTCGCGTTTGACCGTGGCGAGACGATGCACCTTGACCATGCTGCCTCCGCCCATTGGATCGATATGTCCCTCGAGCGAGATCACGCGGCCCCGGTACGTCTTACCCTGACCGGCCAGCGTTTCCAGGTCGCGGAACAGCCCTTGCGAGAACTGCGCTCCGCGCTCGCCCGTCGCCACAGCGATTTCGACCTGTACCCCGCTGCCGCGCCCGAACCGGCCGCCCGGCGCGAGAATAATCGCAAACGGCAGACCTTTATCGCGCGAAATCCATAGACCGTTCTTAAGGCATCGAACCGGAACGGCCTCGCCGATATCCATTTCGTCGTATTGCAGCGGTCCCACATCCACCGGAAAGTGTCCCGCCAGCGTTTGCGCGAACGAGGGAGGTTCGTGATGGTTCGGTGAAAGTACGCCGAAGAGTTTCGTCTCAGGGCGGCTCTGGAGCAATTCCTCCAGGGCGTTCTGGATGTCGACTCTCGACGTTATGGGAAACTGCCGTCCGGCTGTTGCGATCTCGCCGGCCGTTACGCCGAAGTGTTCGAGAAGAGTCTTCCGCAGCTGCGACTCCGCGGGGCCGCGCCCGCCCACAGAGAAAGAAATGCCCATTTAGCTCTCATAGTAAGTGACGGTGGAACTAAAACGTGCGCGCCGGTGTCCTACTCGATATAGTACACCAGATGGTTCCGTTCCGAGTCTCTTTCGAACCCGGTATTTCCCTGCACGAACAGGTCGTCTACGCCGCGCGAAAAGCGATGCTCTCGGGGCAGATGAGACCGGGCGATCCGTTTCCTTCGGTACGGCAGCTCAGCAAAGACCTTAAGATCAATCCCAACACAGCCCATAAGGTCGTCCTGCAGCTTCTGGACGACGGAATGATTGAGGTGCGCGTTGGTATCGGAACTGTTGTGGCGAAGCGGCCTCGTTCGACGGCGGCCGAACGCGCGCGCCTGCTGGAACGCGAAATTGAACAGGTAGTCGTCGAAGCGAAACGGCTGGGCCTCGATCGCGACGAGGTTCTCGATGCCGTTTCCTCGCATTGGGAGCGTTTCGATCCCGACGGGTCGAATTCGCTGGCCGGGCAGGGAGCCGGCAAACGATGAAGATGCCGATAAGCTGCCAGAATCTGACGGTGGCGTTCTCCAGAGTCCGAGCCGTAAACGGTCTGGATCTCGAAGTCGAACCGGCCGCGATCTACGGGCTGCTGGGTCCGAACGGCGCGGGCAAGACGACCGCGATCAAGACAATCATGAACATCATCCGGCCCACCGGCGGCCACTCCTCGATCTTCGGCCGCGATTCGCGGCTCCTGCGCGCGCAGGACTTCGAACGCATCGGCTACGTGTCGGAAAACCAGGACCTGCCGGGCTGGATGACGGTCAGTTACCTCATGAAGTACCTCGAACCGTTCTACCCGGAATGGGACGCGAAACGCGCCGCGGAGCTGCTGCGCGCATTCGATCTGCCGTTGCACCGCAAACTGAGCCATTTCTCTCGCGGCATGTGGATGAAAGCCGCCCTTGCGTCGTCGCTGGCCTATCACCCAAAGCTTCTGGTTCTGGACGAACCGTTCAGCGGACTGGATCCCCTCGTAAGGGAAGAGCTCATCCAGGGCATTCTCGAGAGCGCCGAAGAGTGCGCCATTCTGGTTTCCTCGCACGATCTCGGCGAAATCGAAACGTTCGCGAGTCATATCGGGTACATGGAACAGGGCCGGCTCGTCTTCTCGGAAGAGATGAGTTCGCTCACCCAACGTTTCCGTGAGGTGGAGGTGACCGTCGGGCAACCCTCCGACCTTCCCCATCGTTCACGCTGGCCGGCCCGATGGCTGCGTCTCGAAGTCTCGCCCTCGCTCGTGCGCTTCATCGATACCGGCTTCGACCTCGAACGCACCTCTGCCGAAGTGCGCGATCTGTTTTCCGGAGTCCGCGACATCTCGGCCAGGCCGCTGCCGTTGCGCACAATTTTCCTGACCATGGCGCGCCGTTCGCGCGAGATCTCGGGAGCGGCGTTATGAAGCCCGGCGTTATGAAACAGGCCCTGCACATCTTTCGTAAGGACGTGGACGCGCTCCGTATCGAGATCGGCGTTTTTGTGCTGCTTGCTTTGGCCTTCGGCTGGACGAAGATTCATGTGTCGAATGACGAGTGGACCGACCCGCTGATCGTGCTTGCCGCTTCTTTCCTGATCGCCCGCGCGGTCCACGCCGATGCCCTTCCTGGCGACCGGCAATTCTGGCTCACCCGGCCTTACAACCGCATGAGCCTGCTTTCCGCCAAACTGCTGTTCGTCGTTGTTTGCGTATCACTGCCGGTCGCCTGCGCGCAGTTTGCCGCCGCGGTGGGGTTTGGATATCCGGTCTCGCAGGTCCTGCGCGCCGTGCTGTTCAATCAGCTTGCGCTGGTCGGTCTCGGCGCTCTGCCCCTGCTGGCGCTGTCATCGCTGACCACGGGGATTGTTGTTCTGATCCTGATCGCGCTGGCGCTTGCGCTTGTGTTCCTCTTCGGCGGACCGTCCCTCCTCGTCTACTGGGTTCGCGGCACTTCACGCCTCGGTCCTGACTCGGTTAGCTGGATTCGAAACGCATTCTTTGAAGTATCGCTCCTGTCGGTGGCGGCCATCGTGATCGTCCGGCAGTATCGCTATCGCGCCACGAAATCCGGCGTGGTTATAGCTATCGTCGGATTGAACCTCGCAGCGGTGGGATATCTGCTGATCCCCGCCGTCTTTGAGCTTCGCGCACAATCATGGCTTTCGACAAACCCGGCGTTGTCTTCCGGCGTGACGGTTTCGCTGAAGCCGGCCGAGATCGCCTCGCTCCCGGGCCCAACAATGATGACGCTCCCGCTTACGCTGACCGCCGAACACCTTCCCCCAGGCACAGAGATTCGCGCGGACGATCTGGACATCTCCGCATCCTGGCCCGGCCGGCCGCTACGTTTCGCCAGTCGGCCCGGCGCGAACCGGCGTTCAGAGGACGCTGAGCGAGCCGTTTTCGATGTCGCGCTGCTGATTGACTCCGCGTTGTATCGCAATCAGCTCGATGCGCCACTGACGATCACGGGCTCGCTCTTCCTCACGATATTCGGAGAAGAAGAAAGGAGCCGGTTTTCCATCCGAAACGGCCGCTCGGCGGCGCCGGATGGCCTGCGGTGCGAGGCCTTCAAACTCACGGACCGGGGCCGCCCGGTCATTCCCAGGCCAGGCGCTGAAGTCACCGAATGGCATCCCGCCGGTTCATTGATCTGCGCCGCGCTGTTCCGCTGGCCGTCAAGGTTGGTATACGCTCAGGCGGACGCGGGTCTGTCACGCGAAGTCCCGTCGGAATTCAGCAATACCCTGATAACCTACTCGCCGTTCCCGGCGCGCCTGTCCCTCGCCCCGCTGGAGGTGCGCCGAAGCGACTCCCTGGAGTCGGAAAGCGTGACCATCGTCACCCGCAAGCCGCTGGTCCACTTTCGCCGGGCCTTCTCGCTCATGGGTGTCACGCTGCGCGACTTCTCGCCGTGGCGGATGTTGCCGCGCACGTATGTCGTCCCATTCCAATGACGCCGCGCTGCCTTTGTGGGGCAGTGCTTCGGCCCTGCTCGCCTTCCGGCCGGCGCGGAACTTTATGTCGGCCGGCGAAGCTTTACGCAGGCGAGCGAGCGGCTTTTCCATCGGATTTCCTTCAGAACACCTGCGGCAGCAAGAGACCGCTTGCATCCGGGTTGCGGGCTCAATCCGCTGCTGGCTGGCAGGGTGGTCTACATCCGGCAGTGCCGCTCTCGGAGTACATCCGGCAGAAGTACAAGTCGCCAACCCGTCAAGGTGAATCGGCGGACCCGAGCCGGCCGTGTGGCTGTTTCCCGGCAGCCGCTGACACACCGCCGATCATCCGATTTCCTCCAGAGTAAATCTGGCAGGCATGCAGCGAAGTCCGTGATCGTCGATTGGGCTGAAGCCACCTCGACGTTTTTTCGCGGGCGTTTCGAGTGCCACCGCGTCGCCGAATCAGCGATCCGGGTACATCGCGCTGTAACTCAACTGCTGCTTGACATAGTCGCGCGGATAGTCAATGCGCACCTTATTTATCCTCCCCGCCTGGTCGAATTGAGCGGTCAGATCGGCATTGATACCGGCGAAGTAAAGTGTCGACGTTCCCCCCTCGTTGAACCGCTTCACCACCTGGTCGCGCAGCTTCGGATCGAAGTGCAGGCCGTACCTGTCGGTCAACGCTTTGATCGCATCGTAGTCTCCTTCCGCCTTGATTCGCATCAACTCGGCGAGGAGCATGCCGACTCCTTCCCGCATTTTCCCGTAATCCTTCACGTAGACGGTCGTCCTTCCGTTGCGATCCTCCATGCCGATCGCTCCGGTCTTGTCCATGATGTATCTGGCGATCAACTGGCGGGCGCGCGCGCGACCGTCCTCAATAGTGTCTCCCTCGGGAATGAGGCGCAACTGAACGAGCATCTGAAGTGCGGCGATGTCGTACATCGCCTTTCCAGGCTCGTCCGAAGAAACCAGCCCCAGTTCCTTCAGCTTCGGATCGAAGACATTCCACAGCGCCATCAAATCGGCCCGCGCCTCCTCCAGCGCGGGATAATACTCCTTCAAGTAGAATGCTGCGTCGCTTGTCAGCCTCGCGCTCAGCTTGCCTGAGCCGTGCCCAATCACCTCATGCATGATCGCCATCAGCCGCTCCTGCTCGAATCGATACTTTCGGTCCCTTTCAGCGTCCCTGCGCGACGCGGAGAATTCGTACAATCCCGCGAATTCCACCACTCCTCCCTCAGCAGGCGCCTGATCGAAAAACAGAAAGCTCTTTGATCCGTACTTTGCGCGGATCGTATCTTCGTTCGGCAGACTGGCGCTCATAGTGCTGACAGGAAAGTCGCCGGTTTCGATTGTGGTTTCAACGGCTTTGGCGATCGGTGGCTTCACGCCGTGTCTCTTGTACCGCGGATCCCAGGGAGCGCGATCTTCAAAATATTGCGCGTTTGCCGCGATCTTGCCGATAGCGTTCGATACCTCCCGGTCTGTGATCGCAACGAAGCTCTGTGAGGATCCCTTCGCCCCCCGCACATCGCGATGGAGATCGATGAAACCATTGGCGAAATCCACCGGCTCATCGTCCTGCACCCAACCCGTTAAGAATTGTGTCCAGTCTTTGTTCTCCCCGGTCTGGTAGTAGCGAATGAGATCTGAAATGACTTTGGCCTGCGGGGGTTCGGCATAAGCGCTTGCCTTCTCAAGGAATTCGTTCGCCTTTTTCAGATACTGCGCGTAGAGGCCTGGCGGTATCCTGCCGTCCGGAGTTCCCGCGCGGTACACCTGCTCAACAAGCTTGTCGCCTTGCTTCACGACTCGCGAATCGAGACTATAGTGCTCGGGAAAGTTCTTCAGATCGGCGAGCGTCACGCCGAAGTAGAAGTTATTCGCGCTGGACTGGATAATGTCTTTGCCACCACCCGGAATCCCGGCAGTAATCATCGGTTCAAAGTCCTTATCGAATAGAGACGGGATGAGCGCATCCACTTCGGAAATAAGATCCTGGCGCCCAGCCTCGCCGAGAGCGCGTTTCAAATGGTCGGCCCTGAACTTCGGAATGAACTTACGCGCGGTTGTCTCGTTATGGTTGCCCTTGTTGGCCCAGAAAAGCTTGGTGAAATCAGCTATCTGGCTGTACAGTGCGGGATCCACCTTGTCTTTGTTTGAAACGACCGCCTCGAGAACACGCTTTTGCCGCAGACCGAACCGCGACAGCTGGTCGTAAATTATGGGATCGATCGCAATTGAGCTCTGGTTCAGCCAGTAGGCGAGAGCCTGTTGTTTCGGCGAGAGGGCGAGGAAGTTATCGGCTTCAATCTGCAAAAACGCGGTATTATCCACGCGCTCTATGATTGGCGACTCGGCCCGAGCGGACGTCATCGGTAAAAGAACGAGAAATCCGGCAAGGCAATGTTTACGTCGAGTTCGCATCTTTTTAATATGTGCTGATCCGTATTCACCGGGCAAGCCGGCAAATACTATCGTTGCCTTCACCGGTTGCGGAAAGATGCGCATTGCGGATCATTGCCATAGTGCAAACAAAGGCGGTGAACGTGTTTGTGTGAGAGCACTTAATTCCCGGGATGTGGATAACGGTGGCAGGACGTGACGCAACATGCAAAAATCAGACCGTTTTCCTTTGGGCGGCTGCATGGATGTCTTTCAGGGCCGTGTTGTTTCGGGAGGAGGAATCGGCGTTTTGCCGTCCAGCACAAAGGTGAACAATCGATTGCCCGGATACGCTCTACCTGGCAGCGTCACGTACTGCTTGCCATCCAACATGTAACTGATCGGGGTCACCGGAAGTCCTCCAAGGTCTGCTTCCCAAAGCTCGTTGTGGCAGAGCCGCTGTTGACGTACACAAAATTGAGCGAAGGGAGGATGGCTCAGTTCATTCCACTTCGGTTCTCGGCGGCGCGAATGGCGGACCCTTCTTGCACTGGAAGACAGCCAAATCGCAGCGTATGGAAGCCACTCCCGCCTGATGGAAGTGAGACGCTGCTGTGGGGAATGTTCGCGTTGCAGGCGAACTATCGTTGACGGACGAGGTTGGTAGATGTAGAGATCCAGTTCAGGAATTCAGTTACTTCCGCGTCGCCGGCGACACGGAATCGCGCGGCTGTCGGCTGGTTCCATCCCACTCGAACCGTTATGGCCCCAGGCAACCGGTGGAAGGCGCATTCATCCGTCGTGTCGTCACCGATGTAGCAGACGGCAATTTCGCCGCTTTGTGTTTTATGCAGACGTTCCAGAATCCGCAGTACGGCGGAGCCTTTGTCCCACTGTACCTTCGGCAGGATCTCGAAAACCTTCCTGCCCTCTCGCAGGAAAAAACAGTCGTCGTGCGGAGCCACAACAGTATTCAGTATTTCTGAAATCAGGGGTACATCGGCGCTCGCCGCGTTGCGATAGTGGAAACTCGCGGTGAGGCCTTTGTCCTCGACCAGCGCACCGGGGATCTGGCCTGCCCGCGCTACAAGCTCGCCACAGATTTCGTGAAGAACCGGCTGCCATCTGGCGGCGGCAGGATGGCGCCAGATGGCGTTGCCTTCGATTATTTCGAGGCCATGATTCCCCGCAAGGATAGCGTTCAGCCCTACACGCATCTGCAGATCCCTCGCCGACCTGCCGCTGATTACCGCTGCGGTCACGGCGGACCGGGACGTCAACTGATCCAGAACGGCTCGCGTTTCCGCCGACATGCGCGCATCCGCCGGATCCGGAACGATGGGGGCCAGTGTCCCGTCGAAATCGAGGCAAAGCAGAAGATGCGAAGCGGCGTCGATTTCGCTCGCTATTTCCGGCAAGCGATCGATCAGGGGCTGAGTCATCAGGCTGCGCCGGCAGCCCAGGTGGCCGGGGTTCCATTCTCCGCCGGCTCGGATGAATCGATCTTCAGCAAGGTCATCAGGATTTTCGCAGCCCAGCGATAAATGGTGTTTTCCGCAGTCGCGGCGCGCAGCCGGCGCATGCGTTTCTGAGACTCGTCGCGTGGCATCTCGAGCGCGCGGTAAATCGCATCAGCCATCTCATCGACGGAGAAGGGATTGACCAGCAGCGCATCCGCGAGTTCCTCGGCTGCCCCGGCGAAGCTGCTGAGAATGAGGACGCCTTTCTCGTCAAACCGGCTGGCAACGAACTCCTTGGCCACGAGATTCATGCCGTCGTGAAGGGGGCTGACCATGCAGAAACTGGCCAGCCGGTGCAACCCCATCAGTTCCGTTTGCGAATATTCCCCCTTGAAAAAGTGCACGGGTTTGTATTTCCCGGTCCCCCATTTTTCGTTGATGCGAGAGACCTCCCTGTCGATTTCCGCATTGAGATCCTGATAATCCTGGATCTGTGTCCGGCTGGGCACCCCGACCTGTGCGAAGGCGACACGGCCACGGTATTGAGGATTCGTTTCGAGGAACACATCGAGGGCACGCAATCGGTCGGGGATGCCTTTGGTGTAATCGAGACGATCGATTCCGATGCCGAGAAGCTCAGGCGCCGATCCCATCCGTTTTACCCAGAGCGCCATTTCGGCTTTCACTTCGGCGCTTTGCGCGGCGCGATTGTGCCATTTGAAATCGATGCTTATGGGGAAAGGTCGCACCACAGTCGATTTTCCGCCCCGGGTGATCTCACCACGGGGACGATCCACCTTGGCTTCCACCTCGCGCGCGACCGCATCCAGAAAATTGGCGCAATGGTCGCGCAAATGGAAGCCCAGCAGGTCATTTCCCAACATACCGTCGAGCAGTTCTTCCTGCCAGGGAAAAACGCGAAGAGTTTCCCGGTTGGGCCATGGGATATGCCAGAACTGAGCAATCTGCAGATTCGGCGCATCGTTCTTCAGCATGCGCGGAAGCAAGCCGAAGTGATAATCCTGGATGAATACGAAAGCCGGTTCGCCGGCCGCTTCCTCGATCACGGCGTCGGCAAAGATACGGTTGACCCTTCGATAACTTTCCCAGTTTCGCAGACTGAACCGGGGACGGTGAAAGGCAATATGGCAGAGGGGCCACAACCCCTCATTCGCAAGACCATAATAATATTCGTCCTCGAGTTGCTTGTCCAGCCAGACGCGGCGCAGAGTGTAGGACGGGTGCTGCGGCGGTACTTTGAGACGCCCCCGCGGATCGGTGACCTCACGGTCTGCATCCCCGCTTCCATGGGCGACCCAGACGCCGCCGCAGGCGCGCATGACCGGATCAAGCGCCGAAGCCAGACCGCTGGCAGGCTGGATGCAAACCAGGCCGTTTTCCGTATGCCGGTGAACGTAAGGTTCACGATTCGACACTGCGATCAGGCGTACCTCTTTCATTTTTGAGGAAATGAGGGCCAAAAGATCCGATTTAGTCCAAATTTTAGCCAGGGGGGAGCCAGGCGTTACAGAAGAAGCCATTCGCATGAACTGAGGGCAGAGAAGTGACCAATGTGACAAGGCGTACTGTGGTGCGCTACAAGCTATAGCTAATGCCCGAAGCGAGCGTTCAGCAGGAAAATAAGGAACTTGTAAAGCCCCCGGGCTCGGTCGATATTGCGATAGGTTTTTTGAGTTACAACAACGCCGCGGCCATCGGCCCGACTATACGTGCTGCGCGGGAAAGTCTTGCATCGCAGTTCCCGGATAAGCGAAGCGTTGTGATCCTCGCCGACGGGGGCGCCAAAGACCGAGCGCCGGAACACGCCCTCGCCGCCCAGGGCAACCAGGATGATTTTGTACAGATTGCGTATACGGTTTATCCCGCGCAGAAAATTTCACCAGGATCTTACGGAGTTCCCGGGAAAGCCAACGGTATCCAGGCCATATTTGATACCGCTATCGGGATGAATGCCGGGGCGTGCGCAATTGTCGATTCGACCGTCGACATTCCGGCACACGATTCGATTGAAACCCTCGTGCGGCCTGTTGTTACAGGAGAAATCGATTTTGTGACGCCGCTCTACCTCCGTCACAAATACGATGCGACCATTCTCAATGGCCTGGTTTACCCACTGACGCGCGCGCTGTACGGCAAAAGGGTGCATCAGCCGATTGGCGGAGATTTCGCTCTCTCCAGCAAACTTGTGAACTATCTCACTAAGCAACCGCGGACGGACGGCGACACCACCAGTTCCGACGCCGACGCCTGGATTACGGTGCAGGCGCTGTGCGGCGGGTTCCGCTTTGCCGAAGCGTCGCTCGGTCCCCGAGTACTGGCTCAGCATGAACCGGCGCCCGAGACGAGCGCCATACTGGCGCAGGTGCTGGGCTCGATTTTTGCGGAGATGAATCGCACCGCGGCATTCTGGCAACGGATCCGAGGATCCCAGGCGATTCCTGCGTATGGGCCCGGTTTCGAGGCTCTCGCCGAGCCTGCGCCCGTGGATCCGAGCCCCATGATGCAGTCTTTCCGTTTGGGTTATCAGAATCTTCAGGACATTTATCGTCTGATCCTGCCACCCGCAACGCTGATGGAACTGAAACGAATGTGTCTCCACCCGGTCGAAACATTTCATTTCGATGACACGTTGTGGGCGCGCGTGGTCTACGATTTTGCGCTGGCGTGGCGAACGCGCGTGATGGATCGCGATCACCTGATGGGAGCGTTGACTCCGCTTTACCTGGGATGGGTGGCATCCTGGGTGCGCGCCGTTCGCGACGACGGCCCGAAGGAAGCCGAGAGCCGCATCGAAGCGCTCTGTGCAGCCTACGAAACGCAGAAGGGATACCTGATTTCGCGCTGGCGCTGGCCGGACAGGTTCAATCCATGAGGGACCGGCGCCGAAGGAATGGCCGAAGGCCGAGGGAGTGAATGATGAGGGACCAGGTCAACGAGGTATTACGTCAGACGATGGCGCGAATCGCTACGGCGACCGAGGATTTTCTGCCGGGGCTGCTGGCCTTTCTGATGATTCTCGTGCTGACGATCATTGTTGCGTTCATCCTGCGGGCGTTTATCCGGCGTTCGCTGCAGCGGATCGAATTCGATCATCACATCGAACGATGGGGATTCTCAGCATTGAATGACTGGTCGCCGGCGCGCAGCCCGACCCGGCTGATGGCGCAGACCTCTTTTTTGGGGATTCTCCTGATCGGCGTTCTCATTGGCGTCAGTGCGCTGGATTCGCGGCTAACGTCCCAGCTGATCGTGGAGCTGTTCGATTACCTGCCCCATGTTGTGGCCGCCGTGGTGATACTGATTGTCGGGTCGGTGGTGTCGCGGTTTCTTGCCCGCAGTGTCCTGATCGGGGCTGTGAACATGCAAATTCAGTCGGCACGACTGCTGAGCATCGGGGTGAAGTGGCTGGTCATCGTGCTGACGGTGGCGATGGCTCTGAATCATCTGCGCATCGGCGGCACGGTGGTGCTGATTTCGTTCGCCATTATGTTTGGCGGGATTGTTCTGGCGCTGGCGCTGGCAGTCGGACTCGGTTCAAAGGATATGATCCGGCAGTCGTGGGCGCGCCAGAGCGACAGAATGGAGCGGGAGGCGGAGGAACAGTTTCATCACCTGTAGCCCGGTGGCGGCCTCTATAGCCCGGCGGCGCCTTGCAGCTCAAACCAGAAAAAGCCGTATGGCCCAAGCGCCAGACGGTATGGTTCAGCGCCGATCCGCGGGAACTCGGTGTAACCGAGCATCTCAACCGGCGTCATTCCCGCCAGGTGGGCGAGGTCGAGTTCTACCGGCTGCGAGAATCGCGAAAGGTTGGCCACGCAAAGCACCTGATCGCCCTCGTAATGCCGGACGTAAGCCAGAATTTTGCGGTTGACGGGACTCAGGAATTCGAGTGTTCCCCGGCCGAAGACGCGGAACAGTTTTCGCAGAGCGATCATGTTCCGCATCCAGTGCAGAATTGAAGAGGAGTCGCTCAACTGCGCCTCGACGTTCACGGCCTCGTATCCGTAGATCGCGTCCATGATGACGGGGCTGTACAGCTGGGCTGGATTGGCGCGCGAGAAGCCCGCGTTCCGGTCCACGGTCCACTGCATCGGCGTACGGACGCCATTGCGATCACCCAGATAAATGTTATCTCCCATTCCGATCTCGTCCCCGTAATAAATGACCGGGGTTCCCGGAAACGAAAAAAGAATGCTGTTCATAAGTTCGATGCGCCGCGGATTGTTGTCCATCAGGGGTGCGAGCCGCCGGCGGATGCCGACGTTCAGGCGCATGCGGGGGTCGCTGCCGTATGCGAAATACATGTAATCGCGCTCGTCGTCAGTGACCATTTCAAGCGTAAGCTCGTCGTGGTTGCGCAGAAAAAGCCCCCACTGGCAGGTGGGGGGGATCTCCGGAGTGCGGGACATGATCTCGACCACGGGATGACGATCTTCGAGGCGCAGCGCCATGAACATGCGCGGCATGAGCGGGAAATGGAAGGCCATGTGGAACTCATCCTCGTCGCCGAAATACTGGCGGACGTCTTCGGGCCACTGATTAGCCTCGGCCAGCAGCAGGCGGTTAGCGTAATTCGCTTCCATGACGCTGCGCAAACGCCTGACAATCTCGTGGGTTTCCGGCAGGTTTTCGCAATTCGTGCCGTCGCGTTCCACAAGGTAAGGAATCGCATCCAGACGCAATCCATCCACGCCCATGTCGAGCCAGAAGCGCATAGCCTTCATCACTTCGTCGAGAACGGCCGGGTTGTCGAAGTTCAGATCCGGCTGATGGGAAAAGAAACGGTGCCAGTAGTAAGCCTTGGCTTCGGGGTCCCAGGACCAGTTCGATTTTTCCGTGTCCGTGAAAATGATGCGCGCACCTGCGTATTTCTTGTCGGTGTCGCTCCAGACGTAGTAGTTGCGCTCCGGCGATTCCGGAGGTGCTTTGCGCGCGGCTTGAAACCAGGGGTGCTGATCCGAGGTGTGATTTACGACAAGTTCGATCAGGACCTGGAGGTTGCGGGCATGCGCCGCGGTAAGAAAGTTCCGGAAATCGTCGAGAGTGCCGTACGAATGATGAACGTTGAGGTAATCGGAGATGTCGTAGCCGTCGTCACGCAAAGGCGAAGGAAAAAACGGCAGCAGCCAGAGGCAAGTGACGCCCAGCTCCTGCAGATAATCCAGTTTTTGAGTGAGCCCGCGAAAATCTCCAATTCCGTCGTTATCGCTGTCGAAGAAAGCTCTTACATGAGTCTCATAAATGACGGCGTCTTTGAACCACTGCGGGTCCCGCGCGCTCCCAGGCAAGGGCATCGGCATTCAGCGCCCGAGCAGGTACGATACCAATGTCCGGCGTTCGACGTGCATAGCTAACCCGATGATTCTACCTCGTTCCAGCGGGATTTTGCTGCATCCCACGTCGTTGCCGGGGCCATCCGGCATTGGGGATTTCGGATCCGAAGCACGGCGATTCGTGGATTATCTTGCCAGCGCAGGGCAGAGTTTGTGGCAGGTTTTGCCATTGGGTCCGACGGGTTTCGGGGATTCGCCGTATCAGTGTTTTTCCGCGCTGGCGGGGAATCCGTTGTTGATCGATCTCGAGGGTCTTTCGCGTAGCGTTCTCACGGTTCCCGATTTTAGCCGGGACCGTGTGGATTTCGAGCGAGTCATCCCGTGGAAGATGGCGGCACTGGAAACTGCTGCCGCGGAGTTTCGCAAAGGGGCTTCCGTTGCGCAACGGCGGCCCTTCGAGGAGTTTAACGAGGAGAACGCTGGCTGGCTGGACGACTTCGCTTTATTTATGGCGCTCAAGGGCCGCGACCCCGCGCGTGTCTGGAGCCAGTGGGACGAAGATATCCGTGTCCGTGATCCACGAGCGCTGAAAAGTTGGCGGGCCCAGCTGGACGAGCCTGTCTCGACGCATAAATTTCTCCAGTATGCATTCTTTTCCCAGTGGAAGGAGCTGCGTTCTTATTGCAGGGACCGTGGAGTCCGCATTATGGGCGATCTGCCGATTTATGTAGCTCACGACAGCGTGGACGTCTGGGTGAATCCTCAGTATTTTCAGCTCGACAATAAGGGCAACCCAACGGCCGTGGCAGGCGTGCCGCCGGATTACTTCAGCGCAACTGGTCAACTCTGGGGCAATCCGCTTTATGCGTGGGAAGCTCTCGTGCGGGACGATTATGGTTGGTGGGTAAGCCGATTTCGCGCCGTTCTGAACCTTGTCGATGTGGTTCGGCTGGATCATTTTCGCGGTTTCGAGGCCTATTGGGAAATTCCGGCAGGGGCACCCACGGCGGAAGGCGGCCGATGGGTCAAAGGTCCTGGGGGCGAGTTCTTCCAGACTGTGCAACGTTCACTCGGCGAGTTGCCTCTGGTGGCGGAAAATCTGGGCGTCATCACGCCTGAAGTGGAAGCCCTGCGAGCCCGGTTCGGCTTTCCCGGTATGAGCATTCTCCAGTTTGCGTTCGGCACGGATCCTCAGGCGCCGGGTTTCAGACCGCATAACTATGCTCGTGACACAGTCGCGTATACCGGCACACACGATTGCGACACTACGGTCGGGTGGTGGACCAGTGGCGGCCATGGCGAAAGTACTCGCAGCGCGGAGGACATTCGCGCAGAGCGGGATTACGCGCGGCGATATCTCAATACCGATGGAAGCCGGATCCACTGGGATTTCATCCGCGCGTTGCTGGCGTCCGTTGCGGATACCGTCTTGATTCCGCTGCAGGACGTGTTGGGGCTGGGGAGCGAAGCGCGGATGAATCTGCCCGCGACGCTCTCCGGGAACTGGCGCTGGCGTTTTCGGTCGGAAATGCCGACGGCGGAAACCGCGGGAAGACTCAGGAGTCTTACGGAGTTGTATGAACGCGGCGGAAATCGGTGAGACTCTTATCAGGTCGTACGCGCTGCATTGAAAGTCCAATGCAGGCTACATTATTACGAAGTGTTCACTTGCTGCCAGGCAAAAGAACTTGAACCGCGCGGGATTACGGGCTTACGGCCAACGTGGTCGCTCCGGGAGCGATCCAGCAGGATTTCAGCGGCGGCGTGTTCCCCGACAATCCGGAAATCAACAAAGGTGTGAACGGTCAGCACATCGACCTGGAGATGCCATCCGAAGATCCTGAGAGGAGCGCCTCGGGCTCCCGGTATAGAACTGCGACAGAAACACGCGGCGCGAGAGACGCCTTCGTCCGACGGGGGCCCGCGCCCGGTATGATAATCTGGGCTTTTCCATTTCCAGGAGTTTTATAGAAATATGTTTCGTACCCTGGCCATTCGCGCGGGCCTGATGTGCCTCGCCCTTGCGCCTCTCGCCACCGTCGCTTCCGCGCAGTTAAAGGTCGCAGTCGTTAACGTGCAGCAGGCAATGCTGGATTCTGACGAACTCAAGAAAGCTTCGGCAGCTCTCGAAGCCAAGTACAAGCCCAGGCAGGATGAACTGCAGAAGCTGCAGACCGATCTCGAGTCCATTCAGCAGCAGATCAACAGCGGGAAGTTGAATCAGCAGGCACAGGCCGATTTGCAGTTCGACGGGCAGAAGAAGCAGCGTGACGCGCAAAGGCTGTCCGACGATCTGCAGCAGGAGTTCGACCGTGACCGCCAGGATATCCTTGCCAAGGCCGCTCAGAAAATGCAGGCCGTGGTGAAGAAACTGGCCGAAGAGAAGGGCTATGATGTGGTCGTTGATGTTTCCCAGATGCTGTACTTCAAGCCGACGCTCGACATCACGCCGGACGCGCTCGCCGCTTACAACAAAACGTATCCGGCCAAATAGGTTCTGAAGCCATGCCGGGCTATCTGGATCAATACGGCGTCGGCGAGGAACAGCGAAACCGGATTGTGATTCGTTCGGTGGCAGCCGTTCTCGCGATTGTCATTTTCGGTTCGCTCGGCTGGTATCTGCTGAAAAACCACCATCAGGAAAGCGTGGTCAAGAGCTTTGTCTCGGCTCTGCGAAGGGGCGACTATCAGGGCGCTTATCGCGATTGGGGCTGCACGCCGGAGAAGCCGTGCCCGGCATATCCGTTTACCAGTTTCATGCGAGACTGGGGGCCAGCATCTCCCAGCGGCGGAAGTCTGGCAAATCTGGGAATCACCGACAGCGAATCCTGCAACACCGGCGTGCTCCTGACCGTTGCGGCGGGCGATTCGCGGACGGACAAACTCTGGGTGGACAAGAGCGGCGATGCGATCAGCTTCGCGCCTTATCCGATCTGCCCGCACAAGAGCCCGTTCGCGATTATGATCCATCGGACAATCGGACGTCTGCGGACGCCGTTACTTAAATAGACTGCTGTTCTAGACTGGATAAAGAAAACACATGAGTTCCACTACGGTTACCACTACGGGCGCGGGGCTGGAAGGCGTCGTCGCCGGCGAATCAGAGATCTGTTATATCGACGGCTACGCCGGTGTTCTCAGCTATCGCGGGTACAACATCCACACTCTGGCGGAACACGCCACGTTTGAAGAGGTCATCTGGCTTCTGTGGAAAGGCACGCTGCCGACGCAGAGCGAGCTGGACAAGCTGAAATCCGATCTCTTCGCGAACTACGCGATCCCGCCGCAAGTGGTTGAATTTCTCAAAGCGAACACGCAGGCCGGCCCGATGGACGTGTTGCGGACGGCCGTTTCCATGCTCAGCCTTTACGATCCGCTGGCGAAGGATATGACGCCGGGGGCGAATCAGACGAAGGCGTTGAAGTTGATGGCGCAGACGTCCACGATCGTCAGCACCATGGGTCGGTTTCGCGCTGGAGAGCAGGCGCTCGCTCCGGATTCGAAGCAGAGCTTCGCCGGTAATTTTCTCTATTGCCTGACGGGGAAGAAGCCGGACAAGGTGATGGAGCACGTCTTCGACGTCGCGCTGATCCTTCATGCGGATCACGAGTTGAATGCTTCCACTTTTGCGGCGCGTGTGACTGCGGCCACGCTGTCCGATATTTATTCGGCTACCACTTCGGCGATCGGCGCCCTGAAGGGTCCGTTGCACGGCGGGGCGAATGAGGACGTGATCCGGATGCTGCTGCAGGTCGGAACGCCGGACAAGGCGGTTGAGCGGGTGCATGAAATGCTCGCGAACAAGATCAAGATTCCAGGCATGGGCCACCGGGTGTACCGCACGGACGATCCGCGCGCGACGCACCTGCGCGTGATGTCGGAAGAACTGGGCAAGAGCACCGGCCACGAGGATCTCTACCTGATGTCAAAACGAGTGGAGGATACGGTTCGCAAAGAGAAGAAGCTCAACCCGAACGTGGATTTCTATTCGGCGTCTACCTATTACTCGCTCGGTATTCCGATTGAGCTTTACACTTCGATTTTCGCGGTGAGCCGTATGTCCGGCTGGACGGCTCATATTCTGGAGCAGTACCACAACAACCGCCTGATCCGGCCGCGCGCCGAATACAAAGGCAATCCGGACGGCATGCCTTGGGTGCCGATGGAAAAGCGGGCGTAAGCTGCTTCGCGCCCTGCCCGGCCGCGGCTTCGGAACAACAAAAGCGATAGATAATAAGTTCAGTGGATGAACGCGCGTATTATTCAGAGTCGCAGGCGAAGAGAACCGCGACTCTGAATTGTCCTTCCTGCCGCACGCAGGACAGCTACGAGTTGAATTACATCGTGCGGACCAAAAAAGACAGGTTGCCTGGCGGCGCCGATGAGCGCGATCGCGCGAAGTTTGCGAAGGCGCAGAGCTATATGCTGCTGGTGGATACGCAGGCCATGTGCAAGAACCAGCGATGCCGCAAGCGTTTCGACATTTCCGGCGTCAAGACTGTGGCATTTTTGTAAACCGCCCTAGCGCCCGGTTGTTAGAGTGGAGGCGGGGTAACCGATATGTCAGACTCCGCCGACGTCCGCTCCAGAACCGCCGTTCTCACACGCGGGTTCGACCCCAGGTTGTCTGTGGGTTCAGCGCGCCCGGCGGTCTTCCGCAGTTCCACCTACGTATTCGAAAGTCCCGAGGAGGCGGAACGCGCGTTCGCGGTGGTGCACGGCCACGCTACCGCCGAACCGCATGAACGGGCCGAGCTGATTTACGCGCGCATTTCGCACCCGAACGCCGAAATCCTTGAAGATCAACTGGTGCCGCTCGAGGCCGGGGCGACGGACGCTCTGGCGTTTAACTCCGGTATGGCGGCCATCATGACGGCGTTCTTCACGTTCGCCCGGCCGGCTTCAACGATCGTTTACACGATGCCGCTTTACGGCGGTACTACGGCGTTGATCCACACATTTCTCGATCCGTTCGGAGTGAAGGGCATTCCGGTCAGGGCGGGTGACACGAAGGGTATCGCCGATGCCATTGCGGCAGCAGTCGATCCCTGCATTGTACTGGTCGAGACGCCGGCTAATCCGACGCTGATCATGACGGACATCGAAAGCGCGGCGGCGGCGGCGAATCGGCATCCGTCGAAGCCGCTCGTGATGGTGGATAACACGTTCCTGGGACCGGTCTTTCAGCACCCGCTGAAACTGGGCGCGAGCCTGGTGCTGTATTCCGCGACGAAATATCTCTCGGGATTCAGTGATCTGGTTGCGGGAGCGGCACTGTCGAACGATCCGGCGGTGATCGAAAGGATGCGGAGCCGGCGAACCATGTTCGGCACTATCCTGCAACCGGACGAATGCTGGCTCCTCGCCGGCCGCCTGCCTACGACCGCGCTGCGCATGAACCGGCAGAGCAAGAACGCACAGCGAATCGCCGAGCGGCTGGCCCGGGCCGGGGGCACTTATCGAGTCATCTATCCGACGCTTTTCTCCGACCCCGAACAACTGCGGATTTATCGCAAACAGTGCGACTACCCAGGCGGCATTTTTTCGATCGATTTCCATGGCGGCAAGGCTGCGGCGTTCGCCTTCCTGCGCCGCCTTAAGATCGCCCGGAACGCGGTTTCGCTCGGCGGGGTCGAGACGCTCGCATGCCATCCGAAAACGACCACCCATTCGGGCGATAGTCCCGAGGAACTGCAACAGGCAGGGGTGACCGATGGTTTGGTGCGGGTATCGGTCGGGATTGAGGACTGGCGGGATTTGCTCGCCGATTTCGAACAGGCGATTCACGGGATACCTTCTTGAGTTTCTGCCGCCGGACCTGGCTCCTTGCGCCTGCCGTGTTTTGGCTGGCTTTCGCCGGCTTCGTCTTTTCGGGTCAACCTGCGGGGCCTGGCGATTTTCACTTCGTCATTCTGGGAGATCGGACGGGCGAGACTCAAGGCGACACTTTTCAGAGGGTTTGGAGTGAGGCTGGCGCGGGGAATCCGGTGTTCGTGGTCACTGTCGGTGATACGATTCAGGGATTTCAGGACGCATCGGCCGAATCCGAATGGCATGAGGTTGAGCGGATTTTCGGTTCGTACCGGCGCGACCGCCTGTTCCTGACGCCCGGCAACCACGACATCTGGTCGCCGGCCTCCGAAAAGCTCTTCTCGAAGTATGCGGGTCATCCGCCGCACTACAGCTTCGATTACGGGCCGGCGCACTTCACGATTCTGGACAATAGCCGCTCGGATGAGCTGTCGGCGGAGGAGATCCGGTTTCTGGAAGCGGACCTGAAAGCCCATGCTTCCCAGTCTCTGAAGTTTATCGTTTCACACCGGCCTTCTTGGCTTTTCAACGCGGTTGCCGCTCATACGGATTTTCCGCTGCACCGGTTGGCGAGGCAGTATGGAGTTCAGTACGTGATTGCCGGGCACCTTCACGAGATGCTTCACTTCCGGCTGGAAGGCGTCGACTACATATCCGTGCCCAGCGCGGGCGGCCACCTTCGGGGAAACCAGAAGTATGAAGACGGGTGGTTCTTTGGCTACATCGGTGTGGACGTGAAACAAAACAAAGCCAATTTCAGGGTCCATGAAGTCCCGCTTCCTGGCCAGCCGAGGCGTGTCACCGGGTTAAACGATTGGGGGCCTGCCGGTCTGGCGGCATCGCTTCAGGCCCCGGGGTAACGGGCCGCCATAGTACCGCTTACGCGCATCGAATCAGCGATTTCGAGTGCGTAAAACTTGCCTGCTGATGTAGACTTGGGAGATGCGCGTCACGGTAATTGGCACCGGATATGTGGGCACCGTTACGGGCGCTTGTCTGGCTTATTTGGGGCATCGCGTCACGTGCGTGGACACCGATTTATCGAAAATTGAAAAGCTGCGCCTTGGCCAGACTCCGATCTATGAACCTGGGCTGGAGGAGTTGATCTCGGTAGCTAATGGGAGCGGCGGTATCGACTTTCAAACCGATCTTGCCGAGCCGGTGCGCGAGAGCGACGTGATTTTCATCGCGGTTGGGACGCCACCTCTTCCTTCAGGGGAGGCCAATCTCGCATATCTTGAAAGCGCGGCGCGGGGTATAGGCGCGGCCATGGACGGGTCCCGGTTTCGCGTGGTGGTCAACAAGTCCACGGTGCCGGTGGGAAGCGGAAATCTGGTGGAGGCGCTGGTCCGCGAGGGCGTCAGTGAGTCGCATCCCGACATTTCCGATGCCGTGTCGTTCGGCGTGGCCAGTAATCCGGAGTTTTTGCGCGAGGGATCGGCAATTCACGACTCGCTCTATCCCGACCGCATCGTTGTGGGCGCGGAAGAGACCGCAACGGTGGAAATCCTGCGAGAATTATATCGACCCTTGACGGATCAGAATTTCGCCGATCCGTCTTTCGCTCCCCGTCCGGAAGGTTTGAAACCGGGCATCGACCGGATTCCCATGGTTGCAACAACCATTACCAGCGCCGAGATGATTAAGTACTCAGCCAATGCGTTCCTCGCACTGAAGATCAGTTTTGCCAACGAGATTTCCAATATTTGTGAACGCGTCGGTGCGGACGTCACGGAAGTGATGACCGGCATCGGCCTCGACAACCGCATCGGGCGCGGATTCCTGAACGCGGGCCTCGGATGGGGCGGAAGTTGCTTCGGCAAAGACATCAGTTCGCTTCTGCACACTGCTTCGGAGTACGGTTACCAGGCGCGCATTCTGGAAGCTTCGCTCGCAGTGAACAAGATTCAGCGCGGTCTGGTTATTCAGAAGTTGCAGGAGAAGCTCTACATTCTGAAGGGCCGCACGGTTGCTTTGCTCGGGCTGGCGTTCAAGCCGAATACGGATGACCTTCGCGACGCGCCAAGCCTTCAGATTGCCGAGAAGCTGATTCAGATGGGCGTGCGGGTTCGCGCGTACGACCCGATCGCAATGAGCGCATGTCGCGAACAGCACCCGGATTTGCGTATCTGCTACTGCAATGACGCGCTTTCGGCCGCGGAACATGCCGATGCGCTTGTGCTGGTTACCGAATGGCCGGAATTTGCGGGTTTGAACCTCAGGCAGCTTGCCAGCCGGATGAATAAAGCCGTATTGATCGACGGCCGTAATCTATTCCACCCGGAAAAGGCGCGCGAGGCGGGCTTCGAATATGCGGGCATCGGCCGAGCCACCCAGCGACTGAATGGAAACACTTCCCAAAATGCAAGGGTGGCCAGCGCGGTTGACGCCGACTGACGTCGGCGACCGAAGCCGCCGGATGGGTCACGTAATTGCCATCGACGGCCCCGCCGGGGCGGGCAAAAGCACCATTGCGCGGCGACTTGCCGAGAGGCTCGGCTACACCTTCATAGACAGCGGCGCGATGTATCGGGCGGTCGCCCTTTGGGCGCTCCGACAGAATGTGAGTCTTGACGATGCCCATCGTCTGGAACAACTGGCGCTTGCTGCCCAAATCGAACTTCTTCCTCAGCGCAGGGTGCGGCTGAACGAAGAAGATGTCAGCGAAGCTATCCGAGTGCCTGAGGTCTCGGCGGCCGCTTCCCGCGTCGCGGCGATCCGCGCGGTTCGTTCCGCGCTGGTGCAGCAACAGAAACACATGGCGGATACCGGCAACGTCGTAATGGAGGGGCGGGATATCGGAACCGTTGTGTTCCCGGACGCGCGCGTCAAGATTTTCCTCGACGCCGACCCGCAGGAGCGAGTACGGCGCCGCGCTGGAGAGCAGCCCGACGTTCCTCCCGAAGAACTCGCGGCGCAGATTGCTCAGCGCGACGAGCGCGATATCCACCGCGCGGAATCCCCGCTGGTTCAGGCGCCCGACGCCGTCTATATCGACTCGACGGGCATGACTGCCGATGAGGTCGAGGAGGCGATCCTGAAGCTCGTCCGCGCCCGAATTTCCAATGGCAAAGAACACCGCTCGCAAGCGTCCTGACAAGAGCTGAGCACTACACTGAATAGTTGGACCGACTCCTTGTGATGAAGTTCGGCGGGACCAGCGTCGGGTCTGCCGAACGGATGAAAGCGGCTTGTGCCCTGATTGCAGCCGAAGCCTCCCGGCGCCCCGTAGTCGCCGTGGTCTCCGCGATGTCGAAGATCACCGACCTTTTACTCGATACCACCAGACACGCTGAGGCCGGCGATCAGGCAGGCATCGATTACAACCTCCATCAGCTTGAGCTCAGGCACTATGGTGCCGCCGGCAGTCTGCTCGGCGCGGATTCGCAGAGCACTGCGGAAGCGCGGGCAAAAGCCGCCCAGCGGATCGGGGAGATCATATCCGAATTCCGCCGTATCGTGAATGGGATTCAGATGCTGGGTCATCGGCCCCCGCGCGCGATCGATGAGGCGGTTGCAGTGGGCGAACGGCTCTCGGCGCTGATGATCGCCGGATACCTGAAATCGATCGGGATCCCCGCCGAAGCGGTGAATGCGGCGGAAGTGATTGTGACCGATGCCGTTTTCAATAACGCATCTCCACTCATGGACGCGACGGAAAAGAAGGCGGCAGCGCGTCTGGTTCCTCTGCTCGAAGCGGGTAAGATCCCGGTTGTCACGGGTTTTAACGGCGCGACAGCCGATGGCCGCCCGACGACGCTGGGGCGCGGGGGATCGGACTTCTCGGCGTCCATACTCGCCGCGGCGCTCGGCGCGAGCGAGCTTTGGATCTGGACGGATGTGGACGGCATTATGACGGCGGATCCGCGACTGGTTCCGGACGCAAAGATTCTCGAGGAGATTACGTACAGCGAAGCCGCCGAGCTTGCGTACGCTGGTGCGAAGGTGCTGCATCCGCGTACATTGGCGCCGCTGGTGGAACGCAAGATTCCGGTCTGGAGCAAGAACAGTTTCGCGCCGGAGAAGCCGGGAACCCGAATTGTGCCGACGTTGGGGGCAGACAATCCGGGCGCGCGCGCCGTTACTTCGATGGCTAAAGTAACGCTGCTGTCGCTCGAACCGGCCAGCGCAGGCGCGGGGGGCGTCCATATTATGGCCCGCACAATGGATGCGCTCGATCGCGCCAACGTTGAGGTGCTCGCCGTTTCCGGGTCCAGCTATCGGCAGAGCTTCTGCCTTCTCGTGCGCAATGAAGAACTCGAGACCGCAACCGAGGCCATTGAAGCGGCGCTTGCGCTCGAACTGGCGCACGGGTATGTGCGGAATATCGAGGTCGATCCGGATGTCGGTTTGCTTGCTGTGGTGGGCGAGGGAATGCGCGGATTTTCCGGAGTTGCGGGGCGGATATTCACGGCAATTTCCCGCGAGAACGTGAATATTATCGCAATCGCGCAGGGATCGAGCGAATTAACGATTTCGATTGTGGTGCGGCGTGACGGTCTCGAAAAGGCGGTCCGGGCCGTCCATGCCGAGTGCCATCTGTCGAACCGATCTACGGCAGCTTCTCCGGAGTGAAGCTGCCCTACGCGGGCAGTTCCTCCGCGGTCGGATAGCCGTGGGTCTTCCGGCCCTCATCGCCGTCATACTTCTTGCTCGTTTTGAAAAGTTCGTACCGACCGTCGGATGCGTCATTCTCGCAGCGGGCGCGCAACGCCTTCATCTCGTTGGCGCTCAATGGTTTGAAGCCGCGCGCTATTGCGAGGTTCTGGCTGAGTACCTCCGGCGATTCCATGCCGCTGATGGTCACGGCAACCGGCAAACTCATCGCGTATCGGAGACCTTCCGCCGCGGTGATGCCTCCGTGGCGGACCATTTCCCCGCTGCCGCCCAGGCTTTTCATCCCGAGCACAGCAATGCCGCGGCGGTTTGCTTCCGGTACGACGTGCTGTTCGAAGCTCCGGAATGAAGCGTCAAAGCAGTTCAGAGGCATCTGCACGGCATCGAACGGGTAGTTGTGAGAAAGCATCTTCAGGTGGATTTCCGGATCTTTATGCCCGGTGAAACCGACAAACCTGACTTTGCCCTGTTTCTTCGCCTCGGCAAGGGCTTCGATCGCTCCGCCAGCGGCGAAGATCAGGTCCGGGTCATCGTAATAAATCACTTCGTGGATCTGCCAGACATCAAGGTGGTCGGTCTGAAGGCGGCGCAGCGATTCCTCCAGCATGCGCATGGCAACGTCTTTGCCGCGCCCGTGGGTGCAGACTTTCGTCATCAGAACGACGCGGTCCCGCTTGCCTTTGAGCGCCGATCCCATCCACTCTTCGCTCTTGCCCTGGTGATAATCCCAGCAGTTATCGAAAAAGTTGATGCCGGCATCGATTGCCTGGTCGACGATTCGCTTCGCGGTGCCTTCCGTTTCGGCTGAACCGAGGTGATAACCGCCGAGTCCGAGAATCGACACTTCAAGTCCCGTCTTCCCCAGCGGCCGCCTGGGGATCGCGTCACCGTTATTTTGTGAAAGTGCCATACCTGCCGATGCCAGCACGCTTTGCCCCACAACTGCCTTCTCGAGAAACTTTCGCCTCGTCATTGATTCTGATCGAGCTGCGGAAAGGGATGTCCCGTGTTTTCCGTGGACCGCATCATTTCCTGCACTTCTTTCTGCTTTTCGTCCAACGGAAAGTCGTGGGCCATCCTTGCTTCGGGATTGTCGTATTTGAGCGAAACTTTGAATAATTCGAAGCGGCCGTCGGCCGCCGGGCCGCTGACACGCGTGGCGAGCGTCTGCATTTCAGAGGCACTCATGGGCCTGAAGTCCTGCGCAATCTTCAGATTCTGCTGCAGGATTTCCGGTTTTTCCATGCCGGTGATGGTTACAGTCACTCCCGGGATGCTCATCGCGTAGCGAAGCGCCTCCTCGGGCGTGACGACACCTTTCTTAACCGCATCGCCCGCGCCGCTGAACGGCTTCATTCCCAGAACAGCCATGCCGCGGCGGCCCGCTTCCGGCAAGACTCCCTGCTGGAAGCTGTGGAAGGTCGCGTCGAAGGGGTTCAGCGGCATCTGAACCGCATCGAACGGAAAACCAGTGCGGAGCATTTTCAGATGGATAGCCGGGTCTTTATGGCCGGTGAAACCTGCGAATCGTACTTTCCCCTGCTTCTTCGCCTGTTCGAGCGCCTCGGCGGCTCCTCCCTTTCGGATGAAGAGTTTGGGATCGTTGTCGAAGCAAACACCGTGAATCTGCCAGAGATCGAGATGGTCTGTCTGAAGCCGGACCAGAGACTGTTCGAGCATCTTCATGGCGAGGTCTTTGTCGCGACCGTGCGTGCAAACCTTCGTCATCAGGAAGACGCGGTCGCGTTTGCCCTTGAGGGCCGCGCCCATCCAGTCCTCGGATTTTCCGCGGTGATATTCCCAGCAGTTGTCGAAAAAGGTGATTCCGCCATCAATGGCCGCGTTCACCAGCGCCGACGCGGTTTTCTGGTCCTCGGCGTCGCCGAGATGGTGGCCGCCGAAGCCCAAAGCTGAGATTTGAACCGATTCGTTTTTTCCGAATGGCCGCTGCAACATGGCCGGAAACAGTGCATCCGGGGTACCAGTGTTTCGAAAATCGCTGTCGAACGCCCGCCCAAGTCACTCCCTTCCCCGCGCTACAATAGTAATGCTCAGTTTTCAGCAGGAGATTTTCCCCCCAATGTTTAATCTATTTCGGAGCCGCGACAAGGTAGTGCGTATCATGTTGACCGGCCTCCTCGGAGTCGTCGCACTCTCAATGGTCACGTATCTCATTCCCGGTTCGGGAATGGATCCGGGCAGCACCGCTGATTCGAGTGTTCTGGCGACCATCGGCAAGGATCAGATCACTTCTCAGGAAGTTTCGAAAACGGTTCAGAACATGACGAGCAGCCGCCAACTGCCCCCGGCTCTCCTTGCCATTTACGTTCCGCAGATCGTTCAACAGATGATTTCCGAGCGGGCGATGGCCTATGAAGCCAACCGTTTGGGGATCAGCGTCACGCCTGACGAGACAGATAACGCCATCATGGACAGCCTCCCGGCGCAACTCGTAAAGGACGGCAAGGTGGATTCGGCGACGCTTGCGGCGGTCCTGCAGCAGCAGGGTATGACGATGGCAAACCTCAAGAGCGACACCGCGAGACAGCTCATGGTCAACCGTCTGCGGCAGATCATCGCCGAGGGAGTCGTGGTTTCTCCTCGCGAAATCGAGGCCGAGTATCACCGCAAGAGCGATAAAGTCCGAGTTCAGTACGCCGTTCTCACAACGGCCAAATACCAGGCGGAAGCCGAGCCCACGGAAGCGGAGCTCAAGGCTTACTATGACGCGCACAAAGCCACATTCCAGACGACGGAAAAGCGCAGTCTCGCGATAATTCTGCTGGATCCGGGGAAGATTAACACCCCTCCCCCCAGCGACGCCGAACTGCGCAAGGAATATAACGCCAATCTGGACAAGTACCGGGTGCAGGAGCGCGTGATGGCGCGCCACATTCTGATCAAGTCCGACGCTTCGAACGATGCCGCGATGAAGGCGAAAGCCGAGGGCGTCCTGAAGCAGGTTCAGAGCGGCGGCGATTTCGCGAAACTGGCGAAGGATAATTCCCAGGACCCCGGCTCGGCCGTCAAGGGCGGCGAACTCGGTTGGATCGTGAAAGGTCAGACCGTTCCCGAATTCGAGAAGTCCGCGTTTTCTTTGCAGCCCGGCCAGACCAGCGGCCTCATCAAAACCACCTACGGGTACCACATCATTCAGGTTGAAAAGCACGACCAGGCTCACCTGCAGCCTTTCGAAGAGGTGAAGGACCAGCTTTCGCTCGACTACCTGAAAAACGAGTCGAACCAGGAATTGCAGGCGCTGGCCGACAAAGCGTCGTCCGCGTTGCATGCTGACCCGCTTCATCCCGAAAAGGCGGCCGCGATTGCCGACACCACGGTGATCCATGCCGACAACATCCAGGCCGGCGACCCCATTCCGGAAATTGGCGTCTCGAAGGAGATTAACGACGCAGTGGCGCCGCTCCGCAAGGGCGATGTCGCGGGTCCAGTCGTACTGGCCGGGAACAAGGTAGCTATTATTTCCGTCACGGACTATCAGCCGGCTCGCCAGGCGACCTTCGAAGAGGCGAAGGCCGACGTTCGGAATAAGGCCACACAGGAGAAACTCCAGAAAATTCTTGCTCAGAAGGCCAATGACCTCTATGCGAAGGCAGAGTCGATGGGTGGCGATCTTGAGAAAGCGGCTAAGGAAATGGGCGTGGAAGTAATGACTTCGATGGATGTCGATCGAACGGGCGCAATCGATCAGATCGGTACCGCCTCCGCCATTCCCGACGCGTTTACGAAGCCGACGGGCGCTCTAATCGGACCGATCAGCGTGACCGGCGGACGAGCCGTCGTGAAAGTCGCGGCCAAAATCATTGCCGACCCGGCTCTGATGGCGGGTCAGACCGTTACTATCCGGAACGATCTGAAGCAGAAGATGACGAACGACCGGCAGGCGCTGTTCGAGGCGGGATTGAAGAAACGTCTGATCGACGAGGGTAAGCTGAAGATCCACCAGGACGTTCTTTCGCGGTTGATTCAGAACTACACAACGCGCAGCTAGTCTCCGATTTATCGCACGCCCGATTATGCACGATATCGTGGATTTCCTGAAGTCGCTGTATAACGCCGAGCGGCTTCTTGAACTGGCGCGCACTCTGCTCGGCAGTTCGCTGGGCCTGTTCGGGTTATTCGGCATCGTGTTCGCCGAGACCGGGCTGCTGGTGGGATTCTTCCTCCCAGGCGATTCGCTTCTTTTTTCGGTGGGTTTCGCCAGCGGAGCGGCGGGCTTGAATCTCTATCTGCTTTCGGCAATGCTGATGGTGGCAGCCATCATTGGCGACAATGTCGGCTATTTTCTCGGAATGAACGCGGGCCCCCACATCTTTAATCGGCCGAAGTCGCGCTTCTTCAATCCGGAGCATTTGCACCGAACGAAGGTGTTTTATGAGAAGTACGGTTCCCGGGCGATCGTCTATGCGCGCTTCATTCCCATCGTTCGCACGTTTACGCCGTTCGTCTCGGGAGTGGCGGAAATGCCTTACCCCCGCTTTCTGTTGTTCAGCCTGCTCGGCGGGTCGCTCTGGATCGGCTTCATGATGATTCTCGGCTTTCAACTCGGCCAGGTACCACTGGTCCGCCGGAACTTCGAGAAAGCGGTTCTCGGAGTGGTCTTTATTTCTCTGCTTCCGATGTTCCTGCAAGTCTTTAAGGCGTGGCGCACGAAGGCTGCCGCCGCGGGAGCCTGAAAGCTTCCTCGCGTGGTGGGTCGATTGTTATACCTGCTGCGCCGGACCCTGTTCGCCTGCTTTGACGACGGGCTCTTTGCGATTGCGAAGGGCGCCGCTTACTCGGCTCTGCTTTCCCTGTTCCCCGTTCTGGCTACCGCGGCAACGCTTCTGGTTCAGACTCGGGCACAATTTGTGGAGCGAAATCTGATCTCTTTCCTGTCACGGATTCTGCCGCCGGGAACGGAGAGCACGGTCCTGCAACAGTTTCGCTTTCGCGGCCAGCGACCGCTGTCGCTGCTGATCGCGGCCGTGGTGTTCTCGCTCTGGGCGGCATCGAGCGTCATCAAAAGCCTGATCGACGGCTTCAATGCGGCCTATCGCGTGCCGCGCAGTCGGTCTGTGGTGTCGCACGCCGGGGTTGGCATGATGCTCGCCCTTTTCTCGCTGGTTCCGTTGCTGGGGGCCACGACACTCATTCTTTTCGGAGGCACTGTCGAATCGGCGGTGCTGCGGATGATCAGGGTTGATCCACTCCTGAATCCGTTCAGCGGCGGGTGGGAACTGCTGTCTCGCGTGATGAGATATCTGGTCGCATTTGGCGCGATATCGAGTTTGACGGCGATTCTCTACTTCTATGGGCCCTATCGCAAGCAGCGCTGGGACGGCGTATGGCCGGGCGCGATTCTGGCGACCGTTCTCTGGCTGCTGGCAACCGTCGGCTTCGGATGGTACGTGCGTCATGTCACGAATTACAATGTGCTCTACGGCAGCGTGGGAACAAGCGTGGCATTGCTCATCTGGATGTATCTGCTGGCCGCGATTGCGCTCTTCGGCTGCGAGTTCAACGCCGAAACCGAACGAATGCGGGTAGCGAGGCTTCCGGTCAGGGGAAATCCCCATTCATAGTTACGACGCCATCCTGATTCCCGGCGGCGGCGTCCGCGAGTCGGGTGCGTTGCCGTCGTGGGTTCGGCGGCGCCTCGACCGCGCTCTTGAAATACAACGCGGCGAATATCTGGTTACCCTGAGCGCGGGGACGCCGCATCGGCCTCCGCCGCTCGATGAGAATAATTTTCCGATCTTCGAATCGGCGGCCGGCGCGAGATATCTGATCGAGGCGGGCATTCCGCCCAGCCAGGTTCTCATGGAAACTTATTCCCTGGATACGATCGGCAATGCGTTCTTTTCGCGGGTTATTCACGTTCAGCCGCGGGGCTGGCGGCGGGTTCTTGTAATCACTTCCGACTTCCATCTGGAAAGGGTCCAGGCTGCGTTCACCTGGGTATATGGGCTCACACCCAACCCGATCGAGTCCGGAGTGTATTACGAAGCCGTGTCGGATCCGGAGATGGATCCGGCCTTGTTAAGCGCACGTATCCGGAAGGAGCGCGAGGCCCGTGATGAGCTGGCTCCGTTGACAGTCAGGATTACGACCATGCAGGACCTCCATCGATGGTTGTTTACGGAGCATCGCGCATATAGCACCCCTTCCACCGGTTTCGCGGATTCGCCGATAACGCGCGATTTCCAGGACTCTTATTAACACGGATATTAACCCCTGGAACCGCGCCATTATTTTGTCGGGCCCGAAAATTCCCGGCAGTTTCTCGCCGATTTCTCTGAGAAAGCAGAAGGGTATCTCCACTATGTATGCGGATGACAATTGACGAGAGCAAAACTGAAACCCTCCCGCGAATTCTCTGGATCGGTGCGGGTTTTGAGTTGGCGCAGGCAGAATCGGGTCTTACCCTCTCGCATGAGGGCGACCTCGAGGCCGGGCTTGGCCGGCTTCAGGACTCCTCACTCGATTGCGTTGTGGCGCGACTGACGTCCACCGCCGAATGCGAACCTCTGATCGAACTGCTTCACCAAAGACCGCAGACAATACCGGTTTTTGTTCAATTGGCGGAAAACAGCGTCCACGTGGCGGCCCTTCTCGCGCAGAGCGGAGTCGTGAAGGTTTATGGGCCGGAGGTTACCGCTGGCGAGATCCTTCACGACGCGCGGGAAGCTGCGGCAAGTCTTCGTCAGCGAGCCCTCTCGACGGCGCAGCGGTCGTGGCGTAAGGCCATGATCGGCGAAAGCGACGTCATGCGCCGAGTCGGCGACCTTGTGGCGCGGGTCGCGGGGAGGCGTTCTACCGTTCTCATCACCGGCGAAAGCGGCACGGGCAAAGAGGTGGTCGCCAACGCTCTTCATGCCGCGAGCGGGCGCGCACACCGTCCGTTTCTCGCCGTAAACTGCAGCGCGTTACCCGAAGGCCTGCTCGAATCCGAGCTGTTTGGCCACATGCGGGGCGCGTTTACGGGAGCGGTGCAGAACCGGCAGGGATTGTTCGAACTCGCAAACGGAGGGACGGTCTTTCTCGATGAAATCGGCGACATGCCTGTCTCGCTTCAGGCAAAGCTTCTGCGTGTTTTACAGGAGCAGCAATTCCATCGGCTCGGGAGTTCCGAACCCGTCCGGGTGGATGTCCGCATCATCGCGGCCACAAATATGAATCTCGAGCGCGCGATCGCCGAGGGCCGCTTCCGGGAAGATCTTTTCTATCGTCTTAACGTGATTCCGATTCATCTTCCCGCTCTGCGGGAACGCATCGAAGACGTTCCGGTGCTGGCCGCGCATTTCGTGGAGAAGATCTGCCGGGCGGAGGGCATTCCGCTTAAGACTCTGACGCCGCCCGCGATCGCGCGGCTCTGCCGCTACACATGGCCGGGCAATGTTCGTCAATTGCAGAACGTGATCGAGCGGGCGGTGGTTATCGGAAGCGGCGAGCGGCAGGTTTTCCCGGGAGAGATCGAGATTCCCGAGCAGCTGTGCCCAGCCGTTTCCCCCACGCTAGCCGCGATCGACACCCGGCAGGGCCTCGATTTCGAGCGGACCGTCGGTACGTTTGAGCGGACCATCCTCGAACAGGTTCTCAAGCAGACCTCGGGGAACAAGACGCGTGCCGCGGAACTTCTGCGGCTGCGGCGAACGACTCTCTCGGCGAAACTCCGGGCTTTGGGCGCGGCGGCGTAGGGCTACCGAAGAATCTTGTACAGGTTGCTGTAGTCGTCGGTCCAGGTTCTGAGACCGCGGATCGGCGTGATCTTCTCCGCCACGCCTTTGATATCGGGCTGATCGAAAAACCCAGACCGGGACGTGACCAGCACCCAGTCGGACGCTGCGCCTTCGGTCTCGGCATCTTCGTCCACGCTGACCATCATGGCCTGCTTGCCATCCTCTGCGGCGGCCAATGCCACCACCGGCGCCAGGTTCAGATAGTGGTTTGATACATGGACGGCGAGAATCCCGTCGGGTTTCGCATGCCGCCAGTAGAGCGCGAAGGCCTGGCGGGTGAGCAGGTGCACGGGAATGGCGTCGCCTGAGAACGCGTCTACGGCCACCAGGTCGAACTGTTTCGACTGCTGCTCACGCTCGAGGGATAGACGAGCGTCGCCCAGCACGATTTGCTTTGTAGCTGTCGAGTCCCGCAGAAACCGGAATTGCGTGTTCGCGATATGGGGGACCAGCGGATTGATGTCGTAAAAGGTGTAATTGTCGCCGGCGCGCCCATAGGTTGAGATCGTTCCCGCTCCCAACCCGATTACCCCGACGTTGATCGGACCGGTGGCCTGAAGGTTTCGGAGCGCGAGTCCAATCCCGGAGGTCGCGGTGTAATAACTGGTGGCAAGGCGCTCGAATTTCGGCGTGAGGAACTCTTCGCCGTGGTCGATCGTGCCGTGCATCAGAACGCGCACCTGGCCCTTTGAACCGTCGCTGTTCGTATCGTAAACGCGGAGGGCGCCATAAAAATTACGGACCAGAACACGAGAATCGCCGACGGAATTCAACTGATCGCGCACCAGAAATCCGGCGATGCCGACGGCAATTCCGGCTGCGATGACGAACATCACCCAGCCCTCTACATTCGATTTTTCATCGAGCGCGCCGCGCCCGCGCCAGAGCACATACAGAGCGATCGCGCCAGCGATGCCAAGCATCACGCGGGCATCCCAGCGGCTGTGCAGAAAGGCGGTGTGCAGGAAAAGAGGTGAGCCTGTTCTCACCGCTCCAAGACGGATGGCGATATATCCGAGGAGTGCGGTGATCAGAACGCCGATCACCACTTTGTCATAAGGCGCGTCCAGAAATGTAACGGCACTCTCGGCCTTGCCGGTTCCTTTGGCGCGTCCGATCCACAGCAGATAGACGAGAAGGAAGCTCGTCAGCGAGACGACGATCGGCAGGTCGTACAAAGCGTTCAGGAAGTAGGGCGCCGCGAAGCCGATCAGCAGTCCGCCGATCGCGCCTCCCACAGACACCATGAGGTAAAACGAGGTCAGGTATGCGGGTGCGGGCCGTCGACGCGCGAGTTCTCCATGGCAGACCATGAAAAGCACAAACAAAGCCGAGCAGAAGAACGCGAGCGCGACCTTGAGGTTCGACAGGTCGCCCTCCCCGGAAATTTCGTAGGCCAGCGCCGGCAGCGCCACTGCGGCGAGGCGGGTAAAGAGCCATCGGTTGTACCAGCGATCGCTGTCGAAGCAGAGAATGAAACTCAGCAGATAAAGGCTGAGCGGAAGCACCCAGAGGAACGGAATTGCCGCGACATTCTGCGTCAGATGGTTCGTCACCGCCAGCAGGAGGGCGGACGCGGCAGCCGCGAGGCCCATCCACACAAGACGCTCCGACCATCGAGGCGGAGCGCCGGCCGTACTCACCGCGATTTCACGATGACGGTCGCTGCGTGAGCGAAGCGCGACCGTCCCGCAGACCAGAACAAATGCGATATAGGAAATCGACCACATCCACGCCTGCTGGCCGCTTGTGAGGTTGGGTTCGACCAGAACCGGATACGTCAGAAGGCCGAGCATCGAGCCCGCATTCGAGAGGGCGAAAAAGCGATAAGGCATCGCCCCGCCGTTTGATCGCGAGTACCACGATTGCAGCAGGGGGCTTGTGGAGGCCAGCAGAAAATAAGGCAGACCGACCGTTGCGGTCAGCAGTCCCAGGATTCGGAGAAGCGGGTCTTCGGCTCCCTGCGGCTTCCACCACGGCGAGGGCAGAATCGGAAGCGAGAGGAAGCTCAGCGCAAGCAGCACACCATGGACTACCGTTTGCGTGCGGCCCGACTGCCCGTTCAACCAGTGGGCGTATGCATAACCTCCGAGCAAAGCAACCTGGAAGAACAGCATGCAGCTGGTCCACACGGCCGCGGACCCTCCGAACCACGGCAGGATCAGCTTCGCAATAAGCGGCTGGACCTGGAAGAGCAGAAAGGCGCTCAGCAGGATAGTCGCCGCGAAGAGCAGCGCGGGGACGCGCGGGTTGACGCCGCCGGCGCTACTTGTAGGCCGGAACGCCCGTGACGCGCTCTCCGATGACGAGAGCGTGGATGTGGTCGGTGCCTTCATACGTCTTGACTGTTTCGAGATTGCATAGATGTCGCATTATAGGATATTCGTCCGTAATGCCGTTGGCGCCCAGCAGATCGCGGCTCAGCCGGGCGCACTCGAGCGCCATCGCCGAGTTGTTCCGCTTCAGCATGGAAATATGTGCCGGCTCCAGTTTACCCGCATCCTTGAGACGCCCGCACTGCAGGGCCAGAAGCTGAGCCTTCGTGATTTCGGTGATCATCCAGGCGAGTTTCTCCTGCACGAGTTGATGGCTCGCCAGCGGGCGGTCGTCAAACTGCTTGCGCAGTGTCACGTAGGCGCGGGCGGTTTCGTAGCAATCCATCGCGGCGCCGATCACTCCCCAGCCGATCCCGTGCCTTGCCTGGGAGAGGCAGGAGAGCGGGCCTTTGAGGCCTTTCACCTTCGGCAGCATCGCCGATTGGGGCACTTTGCAGTCACTGAACGACAGGCTCGATGTCACCGATGCGCGCATCGACCATTTGCCGTGGATGTCGGAAGTGGCGAAACCAGGTGTCCCCCGTTCCACCAGAAATCCGCGGATGCCGTCTTCTGCTCGCGCCCAGACGATGGCGACGTCCGCCAGCGACCCGTTCGTGATCCAGGTCTTTTCACCGTTCAGAATCCAGTTCGATCCGTCACGCGCGGCCCGCGTGCGCATCGCCGCGGGATTTGACCCGAAATCCGGTTCGGTCAATCCAAAGCAGCCGACCGCGCGACCCGATTGCAATTCGGGCAGCCACCGGGATTTCTGTTCCTCCGACCCATACTCAAGAATCGGGTACATCACAAGCGCGCCCTGCACCGAGACGAAACTGCGGAGACCGGAGTCGCCGCGTTCGATCTCCTGCATGATGAGCCCGTATTCCACGTTGCTCATGCCGGCGCAGCCGTAGCCCTCCAGATTCGCTCCCAGGAATCCGAGTTCGGCCATTTCGGAAATCAGTTCGTGAGGAAAGCGGCCTTCGCGGAAACAATCGCGGATTACCGTCGAAATTCGCTCATCGACAAACCGCCGCGCCGTTTGCCTCACCATGAGTTCCTGTTCGGAGAACTGGGAATCGATCAGAAGATAATCAACGCCGCGGAATGCCACGAGTCCAGTGTAGTTCTGAGCCTAAAGGTTTTGGCGGTCACCTCCGATTAGTAAGTTATGCCCCCGGAAATAAAACGGAAATTGACAATGGCCGCAAGGGACCTTCGTCTTGAGAATCAATTGACCGGAATGGAAAAATGGCCTCCCATGGCGTCGAAAGACCGGGCGGGATTCAGCGCCGACGCGAACAGTTTTACGTTGCAGCTGATAAATTTGCAGAGCGCACTCTCGCGAGCTAGCCGCACGGACCATTAACTTCACGCCGTTTTAACGAACGTCGTCTAATATGATCGGAGCGGTCTCACGTTACGAGATCGGCCGCTCATCATGCCATCAGAGGGAAATCCAGCGGGCTTGACGCGCCGTCGACTTTTACGAAGTGCCGCGGGAATGGCGGCCGCCACCGGGCTCATGCCTCCCAACGTGCGGCGGATGCTGGCGCAGGCGCAATCGCGGCCCAGCCTGCCGGGCGACATCAGGCATGTCGTCATTCTGATGCAGGAAAATCGGTCCTTCGATCACTACTTCGGAACGCTCGCCGGAGTTCGGGGGTTCGGCGACCCGGAAGCGCTGAAGCTGCCGGACGGCAGATCCGTCTTCTACCAGCCCGACGCGGAAAATCCGAAAGGATATCTGCTGCCCTTCCATCTCGACACGCACGCCAGCAGCGCGCAGAACATTCCATCGACCAGCCACGCCTGGGAGGTTCAGCACGCGGCATGGAACGGCGGAAAAATGGACCAATGGCTGCCGGCGCACCGCAAAGCGGACGGGGAGTCGCGGGCGCCTTATGTCATGGGTTATTACACCCGCGCCGACATTCCCTTTCAATTCGCCCTTGCTGAGTCGTTCACGCTCTGCGATACCTACCACTGTTCCGTTTTTGGTCCTACGTGGCCGAATCGCATGTACCTGATGACCGGCATGATCGACCCGGAAGGAACAGGTGGCGGTCCGATTCTCAAGAATATCTCCCCGCCGGGGGGATACACATGGACGACATATCCCGAGCGGCTGCAGGCCGCGGGCGTCAGCTGGAAGGTTTACGAACAGCAGGACAGCTATGGCTGCAATATGCTGTCGAATTTCAAAGTCTTTCAGCAGGCGGCAAAGGGTTCGGATCTCTATTCGAGAGGAATGCTGGTCAGTCCCGAAGGCCAGTTCGAGTATGACGCCAGGCACGATAAACTGCCGGCCGTTTCGTGGATCATTCCGACCAGTTTTCAGTCTGAACACCCCGACTATATGCCGGCGGATGGAGCAGCCTTTGTCGCCAGCAAGATCGACGCCATCGCGGCGAATCCAGACGTTTGGGCGAAGACCGTGTTCATCCTGAACTACGACGAGAACGACGGGCTTTTCGATCATGTGGCCCCGCCAGTCGCGCCGAACGGTACGCCGAGCGAATTTGTAGGCGGGCTGCCGATCGGCGGCGGATTCCGGGTTCCGTGCATCATCGTTTCTCCGTGGACAGCCGGGGGTTGGGTCTGCAGTCAACCGTTTGACCACACATCGGTGCTGCAGTTCCTGGAAAGATTCACAGGAGTCCGCGAACCGAACATCACCGATTGGCGCAAGCGCACCTTCGGCGATCTGACGTCGGCGTTTCGTTTTGGAAAGCCGGGAAGTGTGGCGCCCACCCTTCCGGATACAAGCGGACCGCTCACGCTGGCGAAGTTCGGGGCGGCAAATCTCCCCAAACCGGCTCTGCCCGGCGGCGACCAGCAGGCACCGAAGCAGGAAAAGGGCAGCCGCAACCGAACCTCTTAGTTCTCAGGCGCGCACGGGGATGCCGGGAGAAGCCTCATTTGCGGATCCTATCCTATGCCGATTTGATCGCGATTCGGGACGGAACGTGGATCCACTGCGAGGTCCTGAAGAACCAGATTACTTTCGGGAATCATCCTGATAACGGTGCGACATCCGAGCATGGGTACGTCGACAACCCGCTTCGGCAGAATCTCTTCCGCGCGGGTCACGCGCATTCTCTCACTGGTTTGCCAGGTGTACGCCGATGGACTGGCGGTATCAAATACGGTCGGTTCAATTGCGCGGCTGGGCGCACCCTGTGCGGCGATCCTGATGCCGCTTGGATTCTTTCTCTCCGTGGCCTTCCCCGACGCGCGAAAACCGAACGGCTTGATCGGGCTCGTCTATGCCGGTGCCTTGTTACTGGCTGTCAGTATGATTCTGCTCGGAGTGTTGCTGGTCCGCTCGTCGTGATTTGAATGCGCCAGGCAGGCTAAGGCAACTGAGCCGGCGCGTTTACGTGCTGCAAGTCTATGTTGTTCTCCTGGCAGATGTACTCAAGGATCTCTTCGCCAGGCTGGAGACGTGCCTTCCCGGCTGTCGTAAAAGGCTTTGCATAAGCACCGGGGTCGATGATGGTGACTTCAATCGTCATATTGCCCAGATCGGTTCTCGTATACCGCTCGATGGTATGAAGCTGTTCGGTATGCGGATGCCCCAGATAATCGAACCAGAACTTGTCATTGAATCCGACCGTGTCGACCACAAGCGTATCTTTCTCCCAATGGCCGATTGAGTGGCCATACCATGTGGGATCGGGATCTTCGGGATGCTTCGCATTCATAAAGATCTGCCGGAAGCTGTGGATGTTGCCTTCATACAGGATGAAGATATGGGTGGCGGCGGTGTGCGTTGGCGTTTGCACAATACGCCAGGGATACGGCGCGCCGCGCGGTACGCCAAACGGCAGGCAATTCGCCTGTGGGTCGTCCTGCGATTTCCGTCCCTTCATGAGCTTCTCCGCTGAGGGAAGCATGACGACCTCCTCTCCGGGCTTGAGCCCCTTTGTGATGTCGCCGGAATTGCTGCCGCCGCCCATCCAGACGCCGGAGAGGTCCGGGGTACCATCAGGCAGTCGAGGCGTTGGTCCGGTGGGTAGAGCTGGTCCGCGGCCTCGGCGCGCCGGCGCCGTCTGAGCCGGAGGGGCGGGCACGGGTTTCTGCGCGGCAAGGAATGAGAGGCCTCCCGCCATGATTAAGGCCGCAAAGCGGATCAGAAAGAAATTCCTCATTTTGCGTCCGGCGCCGCCATAAAGGTTAACTTGCGTCCGTCCGGCAGCGTGACCGTTTCGACGCTGGCCGTATTCGTTGCGTCCTTCGCCGGAGAAGCAACGACAACCACCTGATCGCCCTCCTTGAGAGACGTTCGCCTCCAGCCGTTCCGAACCAGCATGTTTGGACTGGCCAGCTCCAGATTCCAGTTCGCGACCTTCCCATCCTTGTCCGTGACATCGAGATAAAAGTGAGCGTGGGGGTTCATCCATTCAAATTTCGTTACGACTCCCTTCAACTCGACTTTTTTCGAAGAATCGTACTCCGCGGCGAAAGAGTGGTGCGCGAGCAACGGCGCTCCCGCGATTAGAAATCCGGCGAAGGCCATCAGAACGCGTCGTGGCGGAGGAAGCATCCAGATATCTTATGGCATTTCCGCAAAGCTGCTCAGCGCATTCGACGGACCACCATGACCGTCTGATCGTCCGCTTGCGGTGTGCCGGATGAAAAACACTGAACGTCCTTCAAGCAATTCGCCGCGAATTCCCGAGGCATGTTTGCGCGCCAATCGTCGGCAAGCCGCGAAAGTCCATCGACACCGTAGTCATTTCCGTTCGCGTCGCGCGCCTCGGAAATACCGTCCGTGTAGAGCAGAAGACTGTCTCCGGGCTCCAGCGTAGTACGCTCAACGGCATAACGGCTTGTCGCAAACATGCCGAGTGGCAAGCCGGTCGCTCCGACCTGCCTGATCCCTTGTCCTGAAATGATCAGTGCGGGGCAGTGACCGGCGCTGACAATTTCTACTTCTCCACCGTCACCGGCCCGACCGCAAATCAACGTGGCGAACTGCCCGGCCATCGTGCTCTCGCAAAACAGACGGTTTGCCGCTTCCAGAAGACTTTCGATACTATGGCCGGAGCTCAACAGACTCCGGAAGACGGCACGCAGGTACGACATCAGCAGCGCGGCCGCAACTCCTTTGCCCGACACGTCGCCGACCAGAAAAATGGGCCACTTGTCGCCTTCCGGTTCGATGATGTCGCAGTAGTCGCCGCTGACGAGGCTGGCCGGCCTGTATTCGTAGCCGATTTGCCAGTCGTGCGAACGGATACCGCACGGCGGAAGTAAACCGCGCTGGATGGTTGCGGCGAGCTCGAGGTCCCCCTCCAACGCCCGGCGCTCTTCCCCGCTCAGGTGATCCAGGCAGAACCGAACCAGCGGATCTTCGATCAGCCGATCTCGCTCGACTGTGTCACTACAGACCTCGCAGATCCCGTAGGTCCCGGCGTCCATTCGCTCGATCGCGGCGTCCACTTCGGCGAGAAGATCTCGGAACCGTGTCGCCGGCGCGGCGACGGGCGCCGCAGCAATCGCGACGTGCAGCCGCTCTCGTCTTTTTTCAAGCTGCTCCCGAATATAGCTATCGGTCACCGCCGGCATTCAAACGCCTCCGATTTGAGGATTCTCGCCGCGAGGGCGACGATTCTATTGTGTTACGTCCTCTGGCGATTAACAGTTTTCCGCGCCGCGCTAATCTGATGACAGCCGAACCAGCCGTGAGCAATTCCCCTCCTTATGAAACCCTGAATTTTGTTCGATATAGTTCCAGCAGGGCGGGGTCTTCTCGCAGGGGTGGGCGGGCACTCGAATGCTCCACCGGGCGATGGAAACAGGCTTTGCGAATCGCGATACCCGATACCGAAAGGGATCTGCGACACTCACCAATATGACCGCCGTGGAGCGCTGGCCCCCTTTGCCTCTGAATGAATGGCAGGATACTTACCACACGCTCCATCTTTGGACCCAGATTGTCGGCAAGATCCGTATGACGCTCTCGCCGCCGCTGAACCACTGGTGGCATGTCTCTCTTTACGTCAACTCGCGCGGACTCACCACTGGGCCGGTGCCTTATCCCGCTGGAGTCTTCGAAATCCAGTTCGACTTCCAGAGACACGAACTGGCGGTTTCCACCAGTGAGGGAAGATTCGCTTCGCGGCCCCTGCGACCGGAATCTGTGGCAGTATTCTATCGCGCTGTGATCGATGCCCTGGCATCTTTGGGAATCGATGTTTCCATCAACACCAGGCCTCAGGAGCTTCCCGACCCCCTCCCGTTCGATCAGGATCACGCCAACTGCTCGTATGACGCGCCGCGCGTTCGGGATTTCTGGCAGATCCTGGTTTCCAGCGCGACAGTATTCGAACGGTTTCGCGGACATTTCCTTGGAAAATGCAGTCCCGTTCATTTTTTCTGGGGCAGCTTCGATCTCGCCTGCACACGATTTTCAGGAAGGCCTGCGCCGTCGCGCAAAGGCGTTATCAGCGGACCCGCTTACTCACATGAGGTCTGCAGCGTCGGATTCTGGCCCGGCGGCGGCGCGGTCGACGGTCCCGCATATTACGCTTATGCGGTGCCGCGGCCCGGGGGCATCGAAAACCAGCCTGTACGACCGGAGGCGGCGAGCTGGAATCCCCAGCTTTCGGAGTTCATCCTGATGTACGACGATATGCGTCGCGCCGACTCGCCCGATGAGGCTCTGTACGCATTTCTGGAGAGTACATTTGAAGCCGCGGCGCGCACCGCCAACTGGCCCCCGGGTTTGACGGCATAGGAGCCGGATCGAGACCCCGAAACAATGTGATTCAAAGCGTCCGGGCCTGAGCCTGCGCTTCGAGAGCGAACTTCTCCTCAGGCGCGAGAACCAGATTCCTGCGTCCATGGAACTGGAAATACAGAATCCCCAAAAGGAACCATACGCTGGCCCCGATGACTCCCAACCGGTAATCGGTGTTCAGGAAAAGGGCCACGAGGGTCACGCCGGCGATCAGAATTGCCAGTACCGCGCCCGCAATACCCATCGGACTTCGATAAGGCCGGTGAATCGATGGAAACGCCTGCCTCAGCCGAAGGAACGAGAGCATCTGCAGGACGTAAGACATGACCGCGCCGAGCACCGCCATGTTCAGGAGCACGGCCCCGGTTGGGCTTTTCTGGCCCGCCAGGTTTATAGTCACCGCGACTCCGTACCCGAGAATCGAACCCGCGATCAACGCTCGCCCCGGCGTTTGCCGAGTGCCGCTGGTAACGGACAGCCATGTCGGAAAGTATCCTGCGCGCGAGAGTGAATAGATCTGCCGTCCGTAGGCGTAAATGATTGCGTGAAAGCTGGCTGCGAGTCCTGTACAGGCAAACAACGCCAGAATCCTTGCCAGAGCGAACGGCCCGAAGATGGTCCGAAAACCCAGGAGCAGCGGTTCGTCGGAACGGCCCACCACGGCAGCGCCAGGTTCGATTCCCGCGTTCAGAAACACGGTAAGAAACGCAAACACGACCAGGGTCCCAAGGCCCAGCCAGAGACCTTTTGGCATATCGCGGCCAGGATCGTGCGCTTCCTCGGCCGCAAGCGGCAACTGCTCGATTCCCAGATAGACCCATAACGCGAACGGCAATGCCCGCAGGACGCCGCTCCCGCCGTGAGGGAACCAACTCCCTCCCGCGAGAGCCCACGCTCGCAGATCGAAGCGAGGCGTCGCGCCGACGAAGAAAACCATCAGAATCAGCAACGCGCATAACGTGATCCACAAAGACACGCGAAGCGAAAGTTCCACGCCGGCGATATTGAATCCCACAAAAACCACGTAACAAACAAGCCACCACAACGGATCCCATTGCGAGCTTGTGCCAAAGATCGAACCCAGGTAGCCTCCCAGCCCCACTACGATCACCGCTGGAGTGAGAATGTATTCCATGTTTTCCGCAAGTCCCGTGATATACCCTCCCCAGGGACCCATCGCCGTGCGCGCGAACGAATAGGCTCCGCCGGCATGGGGAAGAGCCGGGGACATTTCGGCGATGCTCGAGCACAAAGCCGCGAACAGCAGAGTCATGACGCATAGAGCGGCCACCATGCCGCCGAAACCGCCCTCAACAAGCCCGAAATTCCACCCGAAGAAATCGCCGGAAATTACCGCTCCCACACCGAGCGCCCATAAATGAAGAGCGCGCGCGTGCTTCCGTAAAACTCGCTGTTCCAGATAACCCGCGACCGGTGTGGCAAACTCGAATGGCTTCATGAGCGTAGCCCGGGAGGGCCTCGACCGTTTCATCCTCGCATGACTAATCGCAAAGAGTTCGATCCCCTTCGGGGTGCTGTCACACGCCATCTCAAACCTGCGACTAAAGCAATCTGCATCGAACGCTTCGCCGCATCGCTCACAATGATGTCGGGCCATTTCACGGCGTCGCAGTGCGCAGGCGGTACCTCCACCACCTCGTATGATCCTGCGCTTCTTCCTGGCAGGATACGGATGGGTGACCTTCGAGGCCATGTTGCTCTTCGTCGGACTCCTGTCGATCAAGGTTGCGGAACACCTTTCTTTGAGGAATTGCTCTTGGAGGGAATTGCCCACGAAATCGGACGCATTTTGCGAATTCAGCCGTCGATTACTTCCTGAAATTTGAAATCGGACCGATTAACCGCAAAATTTGGATATCCGGGATGGTGCGCATGAGCGTGGCATCGAGGCCGGGCTGCTTGACACATGCTTGCCGATGCCGGTATGATTGCCGTGCAATACCAACGGATCAGCCCAGCTGCGGTCCGTTCTCCTGTAGGCTTCCTGGTAGGCAGCCTCTCGTCTCTGCGCTGCAAGTTCACCGGCGCTATCCCCGAAACATCACCTTCCAAATGGAGTCTCACCGCTCCAGGAGATCTCATAGCATGAGCCTTGCCCGCAAGACGGAAGAATCGCTACTCGAAAGAGGTTACTCGCGCCGGCAGATCAGCCGGATTGCCATGGGAGCGGCCGCTGCCATCCCCTTCTTCAGTGAATTCGCACAGGCGCAACAGGCCGAACAACGGGTGATCGCCCGAGTCGATCGCCGAGCCGGCCGCAAGCCGGCGGAATACGATCCGGAGGTGATCCGCATCACCTCGAATGAAAATCCGATGGGCCCCTCGAAGGAGGGCATCGAGGCCATGGCGCGTGTGGCTCCCCTCGGCTGGCGCTACAATCCCCAGGGCGAAAACCTCGAGTTCGAAGGCCTGCTTCAGAGCACGGAAAACGTGAAACCGGGTTACGTCGACGGCTACCCGGGCTCCAGCGTTCCCCTCGCAAACTGCGCACCTGCGTTCACTTCGCCGACGCGAAGCTGGGTAATGGGCCAGCCGGGCTACGGCAACGGTGCGGGCCGCTTCGTCGGCAACAAGGTCATACAGGTCCCGCTGCGCAAGGACTACTCGCATGATGTCCAGGCCATGATCAAGGCCGATCCGAACGCCGGCGCCTATTACATTTGCAATCCCAACAATCCGACTGGCACGATGACCTCGCGAGAGGATTTCGAGTACATTCTCGCGAATAAGAAGAAGGACGCGGTGCTGATCATCGACGAGGCCTACATCCACTTCGCCGGTCCTGAAATGATGTCGACGGAACTCGTCCGTCAGGATAAGGATGTCGTCGTCCTCAGGACCTTCTCCAAGATATACGGCATGGCGGGTCTTCGCGCCGGCGCGTTGTATGGACGTCCGGATCTGCTTGCCAAAGTGTCCGAGTACGGCAAGGGCGGCCACTTGCCCGTCACTGCTACGGCATGCGCGGCGGCGAGTATGAAGGTCGGCCCGAGCCTCATGAAGGAGCGTCTTGGGATCAACAAACGAAACCGCGAACTCGCGTTCGAGCACCTCGACAAACTCGGCGTCACCTACACGCCATCGACTTCAAATTTCTTCATGATGTCGGTGAAGGGTATGACTGGCGTGCAGGTCGGCGAGGCAATGGCAGCGAAGAAAATTATGTTGGCCGGCAACCGTTGGCCCGAATGGCCGCAACATATTCGCGTGACGGTCGGGACTTATGAAGAGATGACTAAATTCAATGCGGCGCTCGATCAGGTGATTAAGGAAGGGCCTGCCAAAGGGTAACGCGGCGGCGAGATCGCTCAATACGATCAGGGAAGTCCAAACACTGCTAAGACCTTTTACGACGAGGGCCGGCTCGATTTGAGTCGGCGCTCGTCACTGTTTGCGATTGTCTGTCGGCTCCGTGTCTTCGTTCGAAGCCATGTGAGCCAGGAGATTCCGGCATCAATCGAGCCTCATGGATTCGGGCCGTTCACGCTCAATTGATCGCCAGATTCAGAGCAACTCTGCATCCGGGATCGCGGGTCCCTTGAATCCGCCCTGGCAAGACCGCGGAGCGGCTACTACACTGACTGATTCAGGGAAGCCGCAGCGCTTTGGGAGTGACCGTCCCACAATCATCCATTTGTGGTGATTTGTGGGCTGCGCGTCACGGTCACGACAACGGGAGCCTTTGAGGGTCAATGGATATCGGCTCGAGTTCGACGATACGGAGGCTTTCGCCTGTCTCACTGGTCTGTTTGAAATCGGGCTCTGCGGTTCAAGAACTCGATAATTGGTTGCCCAGGACGGCGTTCTTGCCGGTCCATTGATCTTAGGCCCCCGAGAGTGCGCCTCGCCCAGGACGTACATCCTGACGCTGGCTCACACACTCATTGATCCTGCACCCCGACCGTGGTGTAGAATACGCCGTCAGAAAGGGGCAAGGCATGACGAAACTGACGCTCGTCGCCATAATGGCGGCTATGGCAGTATCCGGGCAAGCTCAAACCTGCTCGCGCGATGCATTGAAAGCGATGGCCGCAAACTATTTCAAGGCTGTCGAAACACATTCGCTGTCCGTGCTGCCATTGGCGGGAAATATCCGGATTACGGAAAATGCCATGGAGATCAAACCCGGTGACGGCTTTTTCAAAACAGGCGGCAAATCTCAATTCCAGCGGTCCATTGTCGATACCGAACGCTGCGGAATACTGACGCAGGCTGTCGTGGATGAAACCGCTGCCGGCAAGAGCGCCCCTGTGTTGATGGCGGTACGACTGAAGGTGGACTCAGGCAAGGTCAGCGAGATCGAGGCAGTGATCGCGCGCACCGGGGATTTCGCATTCAAACCGCAAGGCGTCCTGGACACCAAAGACCAGGATTGGACCACACCGATTCCCGCACCGCAACGTCGCACACGCGAATTTCTGATCGGCCAGGCCGACAAGTATTACGTGATGTTTGAGGACCACACCGTGGACCCCGGGTTTGCCGCGCCATGCAACCGATGGGAGAACGGCACGTATACGACCCCCAAGGGTGACTGCTCCTGGAAAGACTCGGTAATGACCCACCCGCGTCGCCGTTTTCCCGTGACGGACGTCGAACTCGGCGCGACCGCTGCGATCACCAACTTCCGGGACGACTGGCTGGATGTCCACGTCTTTAAGTTCAATAAGGATGGCAAGATCGAGTTGATCCAGGCTGTGGACGGACCGGGAACGAAAGGCACAGGCTGGCCGTACGACAAGTAGCGATCTCGATCACGATTCGCAAATCCACAGAGTTTTCAGGGATGCGGGCATCGGCGACCAACCATGAGTGAAGAGACTCGCCTTCGATAGCATGTGGTCTGGACTTGCTGCTCGATCGGCAACCCATGTAACACCAAACGCTGGCGGCGTGGGCAGCCGTCGAAGCCGGCATCCTCGAGGGTATGCTGGCCGTTCACGCGGTGACGACGATCCACTGCGTCGTCCGAGAAGAGGAAGGTACCGTCAAGGCCGCGCGGATCCTCTCGGCAATCCTGAAGGTTTTCGGAGTTGCCACGTAGATAGTGCGGTCACTCAGGATGCTCTTCAATACCGTTTTCCGACCTTCAGGGTGCCGTAACCGCGGCCGCCGCACCATTGGCAGGGTGTGAGTGTGTCGTCACGCGAGGTCCGAAGGAATTCCGCGGATCTCCCGTACGCTGCCTTACGCCGGAGTCGGTAATACCGTTCTGCGCAGAAATAAACCGGCGCGCTGAACGGAAAGCGCGGCGCGCTCATCCTACTGAACTCTCCGTGCAGAAGGACGCTGCCGTTGAATGATATAAGCTTTGTCGGTTGCGCTTTCGGGTCCATTTGGGTCTCCGCCACCGGACGCGCTGACAGCATTAACCACCACAGCCGGCGCGTCCATCGCGACGCTCACCACCACAGCAATCAGTGGATAAGTCTCGCCCCCCGTAAGCACATCACTGCGGGAACACGCCGCGTTCGCGCACGACCATCCGGATCCGAACATCGACACCAGCGTCAATCCGGAAGGAATCGTTTCCGTCACTGTTACAGCGCCGCTGGTCGGACCCGCTCCCGTCGCATTCGAAACTCCAATTGTGAAAACCGCGGCGCGTTGCCCTTGGACAAAGAGACCCTTGTGGGCCTTCGCGATGCTTAGCGCCGGTGAAGTACTGTTCGTCAGGAGGCCAAAGACCCCGACGCCGTTCGTCGTCCCGACATACACCTTTCCATTCGCGATCATCGGAACAATGAACTTGTTCCCGTCGCCGAACTGATCCCGACTGTTGGCCTGGTTGCTGTTATATAGTTCAGTCGATAAATTGGTGGCGTCATAAGCGTGCAACACTGCGGGCGAAGAGTTTTCAACCGCCCACACGATCCCCTCTGACGTACTGTTTGCGGAGATAGACGGTGTCGCTCCCGGGTAGGGAAATACGGTGCTGGACTGCGACGCGAGGGAAAACGAGCCCTGCGCGAATTGAAATGCTTTCAAGCTGTCGCTCACACCGGCGTAATACAGGGTTCCGTTGAACCACGCCGGGCTTGACCAGGTCCCCGATGGCAGGGTTTGAGGCATGAACTGGTAGATCGAATCCATGCTGGGATTGAACCCGCCCATGCGGTTCTGATTCACCACATATATATTCCCGTCTTTGCCGGCGCCCACCACAAGCGACACGGGTTGCCCCAGGCGGTTATTCACTTGCGGAAGCAACAGTAATCCCGCGGATCCCAGATCCACGTCACGAATCGATTCGGAAACCGTGTTGGTCATCGTGAAGTAATCCGCGACTGACATGCCGCCGGACGATGTCGCGATCTTTACGAACGCATTTCCGAAATCGCCTTTAGCCGGGAAGTTGGATGAATTGAGCTTTATATCGAACGTCCCGTTTGCTGTAAGGAGGTAAATATTTCCATTAGCGTCGGCCGCCGGACCAGCGCCGGCCGCCCAGATTGCTCCGTCGGAGCCGTTTGGCTCAAGGCTGAGCACGCCGGTTTGTGCAAGCGTAGTCTCGTTATAACTCAACACCCAGCCCGCGTAAGGCGCGTTATCGCAATGCGATCCCCACGCTGTATACACAGATCCGTTCAGGGTATCGCGGCGGCCTTCGCTTGCTTTGCGATGATTTTGACGATGCACTTCTCTTCCGGGCGAAGTTCGGCAGAAGAGGCAGGGGCGCTGGCTTCGGAGGCGCATCCGAGCGATTCGATGAGCGAGCCACCCAGATAAGCATCCATGATGGCGGGGTGCACATAGTATTTCCGGCAGGTCGCCGGGCGATTTCCCAAGCGCTCGGCTGTGCGTTTGACAGCTTCGACGATGTTTCGTTTGGCTTCCGTGTCGCTTGTGAACGGGCCGATTTCCGCCAGCGCCTGAGCCGCCTGCACAGTGCCCGCCCAGGTGCGGAAGTCCTTTGCCGAGAAATCTTCTCCGCTGACTTCGTGCAGCCAGGCGTTCACATCGGAGGAATCAAGCGCATGCAGTTCTCCGAACTCGTCGGCATACTGGAACAGTTCGTATCCGGGGAGGTCCCGGCACTCTCTCACGATGCGGGCAAGACGCCGGTCTTCGATACTCACGTCATGCATTTGCCCACTTTTTCCGCGGAAATGGAAGCGCAGCGTATTGCCGTCGATCTTGACGTGACGATCGCGCAGGGTGGTAAGTCCATAAGAGGAATTCTCTTTTGCGTACTCTTCGTTGCCGACTCGAATGAAGGTCGTTTCGAGCAGCATTACGACAGTCGCGATTACCTTTTCGCGCGAAAGATTCTGCCGGTTCAAAGCGTGCCGGACCCGCGACCGTATCTCCGGGAGCGCGGCGGCGAAATCGAGCATGCGGTGGAACTTCGTCTGGTTGCGAATCTGGCGGTATTGCGGGTGGTAACGATATTGGCGCCGCCCTCGCGCATCGAGGCCGGTCGCCTGCAAATGGCCGTGCGCGAGGGGGCATATCCAGACCTGCTCCCACGCGGGTGGAATGACGAGGGAACGGATGCGATTCAAGAG
>Ga0206845_1015_pt1 | contig 66067 bp, 52 predicted proteins | sample Alteio_BWOrgCont_19_FD_152887 | JGI IMG/M metagenome (GOLD analysis project Ga0206845, IMG submission 152887) | Enriched cells from forest soil in Barre Woods Harvard Forest LTER site, Petersham, Massachusetts, United States -... | ecosystem: Environmental > Terrestrial > Soil > Temperate forest >...
ATTTTGAGTCTTTGAGGTCGTAACGCGTCGTGATCTCTTTCATGGCTTGCTGGATGGCGTTGCTCACCTCCGGCATCTCAATCTGAGATACGACGTCGAAGCTATTGTCTGGCATGAATCAGTAAGTATATCTACGTTAAACCTTACCCGGCGAACGTCCTGTTCCGGCGAGCGCGGAAAGCACTTTCGCGCTGATCTCTTCGATCATTGCCGGGAGCGCGGCGTCGAGCGCTACCGTGATCGCCGCGCGCACCTGGTCGGGATCGAGAACTACGACCGATCGGGCGAGGTTGGTCGCGGTTCCGTTTGGCTTCTTTACCGCGGTCGTTCTGAAGCGTCCGATCGCTTCGAGCAGCAGGCTGGCTTCGAACGGTTTCTTCAGAACGCCATCGGCGCGGACACGGGCGACCTCGGCCTCGTCCACGGGCTCGACGGCGCCGGCTGTCAGGAATACTGGCGCGCTGCCGTTGTTCTTGATGTATTCGCAGAGCTCATAGCCGGAAACTTCCGGCATCGAGATATCGGCGATCACCAGATCGGGCTGCGCATCCTTGAGGCGCAACATCGCGACGAGGCCATCGCTGACGGAGATCACTTCGTGCCCCTCGTCACGCAGGATCCGCTCTCCCATGCGCTGGGCGTGCGGACTGTCGTCGGCGAGCAGGATCCGGCTCATTTGGGCGTCGCGGCAGGTGTTGTCGCTGCAGCCGCAGGGGCTGCAGCCGCACTAGCAGCGGCAGCTGCGTCGGCCGGAGTGGTCTTTTCTCCCTTTTTGGCCGCTTCTTTCTGCGCCTTCTGCGCCTTTTCCACCTGTTTCTTGTATGCCTTCAACTGCTCTTTGGTGGGCGGGTGATTGGTCGGCAGCGCTTTGGGGGCGTCGGTTGTCGTGCCGGAATCAGCAGCCGCGTCGGAGGGTTTGGAGGCTTCACTGGTGGCGGCCTTCTGCTCACCTTCTCCCGTTGCAGCCGGGGCAGAAGCAGGCGCGACGGGCGCCGTCGGGTCTCCCGCTGCAGGCTGGCCGAGCCTGACGTCTTTCTGCCGGTCGATCTCGTCATTATTACCAACTGCGGCAATCCCGACATCGCTCACGCCAGTCTGGCCGCCCGCGGCGACAGCGGGCACGCTGACCGGCACCGTCGGCCGCATAGCAGCCATGGCGGGCGCTCCCGTCTTCGCAGCCGCATAAACATCAGGATGGGATTCAAACGGGTCGATCACACGATGAATGATGTTTGGACGCGTACGGTTCTCGATCTCATACTTCATGCGCATGTAGGCATCGCGGTCCGCCTGCGGCACAGGCTGCTTGAGTGCGACTAATCTGGCTTTCGCATCGTCGACGTGATCGCTGATCGGGTAATCGTGGACGATACGCGAGAGAGCATCGGCTTCCTGCTTTTCAAAAAGATCTCCCATGTGCTTGTAGGAGTCGGCCAGTTCCCACAGCGCCTGGTCCGAGCCGCTGAAAAGATCGAAGAGATCAGCGCGAAAGTGCTTTCCGCGCTCGCCGGAACAGGACGTTCGCCGGAGCATTTGTTGAGCTTGCGGGACGAACTTCGAATTCGGGAACTGCACCATTACCTGACGGCATTCGTCTTCGGCGCGCTGCCCCTGGCTGTTGTCGCGATCGGCCTTCTCCATTTGTTTGTAATGGATATTGCAGATTTTGAACTGCGATTCGGCGGCTTCTTCCATGTTCGGATAGAACAGGATGAAGTCCTTATATTCCTGCTCGGCCTCGGCGAGTCCGTGGGCGCCGCCCTCGCGGAACCAGCTGTCCGCAATGGCGAGCTTGGCCTTCGCCAGATATTCGCTGGTGTCGTACGTGTTGATCAGCGTGTTCAGGGTCAGACGCGCTGCTTCATAGTCCCCGTGCTCGATGTTCTTGATGGCGCGGTCGAACAGCACCTTATCGGGCTGAAGGGTCTCTTTGGTTATCGGGGTATCGTACTTCTTATGGCCAAAAAGGCCGAAGCCGGAAAGCAGAAAAAAGGCGAGAGCGCCCACCAGGATGACAAATAATTGATAGCTCCGCTTCATCGGAATCCTTTATGATCTCAAAGTAACTTCAAACCCGGACCGCCGTGGCACTATCGGCGATCTGTTGCATTTCTCTCACGGTTGAGGCCGGATCGGCACTATGAAACACCGCCGAGCCCGCCACCAGCCAGTCGCAGCCGGCCTGCACGATTTCCGCCGTATTCGCCGGACTGACGCCGCCATCGATCTCAATCGCAAAGCCCAGACGCTGTTCCGTCCGCAGACGGTTGAGCCGCCGGATCTTGTTGAGGGCATTCGGAATAAACTCCTGCCCTTCGAAACCTGGATTGACACTCATTACAAGCACGTAATCGGCCAGATAGAGTATATCCTCGAGTAGCCCGACCGGAGTCGCCGGATTGAGTACGATGCCGGCGCGAGCGCCCTCTTTTTGAATCATGCGAACCGTGCGATCAAGATGCCGCACAGCCTCATAGTGAATCGAAATCTGGTCCGCGCCGGCTTCGATGAAGAGAGGCGCAAAGTGGTCCGGATCGGTGATCATGAGGTGCAGATCGAGGATGAGCCCGGTCGTCTTGCGAATCGATTTGACTACGGGCGGTCCAATGGTGAGGTTAGGCACGAAGTGACCATCCATGATGTCGACATGGAGCATCTTCGCGCCGCCGTGTTCCACCTTGCCGATGTCATCCGCGAGGCGGGCGAAGTCCGCCGACAGAATGGATGGCACGATTTGAATCATGTACGGCGAAAGATCCAATTTTAGCATGGGAAGAGGCTACCCCTGCCCTGCCGAGGGCATAATCAACGCGCACACTCCGGCGTCGGCGCGGCGGCGCTTCGTCGTCGCCGGGTACGGGAGCCGGCGAAAATATTGAAGTTGAGCGCTGACTGCTCCGGCATTGGGGTCAGGCGGCCCTTTCCAGCTCGAAATTACGATAGCCCTTGAGGTTGCAGGAGGACTGGGAAGCAGTTTCGGCTTCGATTTCAGCGGTCGAAAAAACGAACTGTTCGGAATTCGGGGTCGGGGCGGCGTTTTGCGGTTCGGTTGCAGGTTCGGTTTCAGTCTCCTCCCGTGCGGCCCCGTTCTGAACGGAGGCGGCTTTCTCCTCGGACGCTGCGATCTCAAGCCGGGCCTTACGTTCGGCCTGGAGGGTCTGGAGCTGTTTCAGCGATTTGTCGAGGGTGCGCTGCAGGCGCTGTTCGTAGAGGCTGAGGTTGACGAAGGACTTTGAGTCGTCGCGGAAGACACGGGCGGCGGTGAGAGCGGCGTGGACCTGGGGATGGCCGGTCTCGATCTGGCCGGCCGCTTCGAGGTGGCCGAGGGCGTACATGGAGTCTTCGATGGAACGCGCGCGGTTCAGACGCCATTGCGTGTCGCAAAAGGTCTGGGCGTATTGTCTTTCGAGCAGCGTTTCGGGCGCGAGGTCCTCAAAGAGTTCTTCGCAGAAGGTATGGTAAGCCTCCATGTCTTCATAAGGCATGACTACGGTGCGGGCGGTGAGACCGTGGCGCGTTGCGTTCAGGGCGGACTTGCGTTTGCCTTCTTCGGTGCGCGGACCGGTGGACTTCGACGCGTGCTGAGTTATCGGGGCTGGGGACATGTCAGTGTCTTTTCTCCTGGTAAAGAGATACCAGACGAAATCGGGGCTGCGAGCGTCTTCGGCTGTAAGTGGTTGTGTTTATTCGGCGAAAAAAGTGGCATCGGTTGTGATCGCGCCGCCGCGGCTCTTACGTCCGTTCTCGGCAAGCCGTGGCCTTGTGGCGGGATCACACAAAATTTTAACGAGCGGTCCGAAGAAGGAGAAGAAGCACGTCCACCCTTCCAAGGGCCGCGGAATCGGTAAAACAGTGCGTGACAAGACGGGAGCTAACGTACAAAGGCACCGTTATCCGGAGCAATGACACTCTTAGCCACGGTGCAGCATTCAACGCTTGCCAGTCACTCCCACTCGTACTTTCAATTCTCCGATGGCCGCTCCACCGCGTCGATAACCAGGATCGGTATTGAGGCTTTCGCAGATTCCAACTTTAGACCAAGCTGCTCGCGGAGAGCTTCGAGTGTCGTCGGGCCGGTTGGATCGGAAGCCGCTGGTGAGTCGGAACCGGCGCGTGTTTGAGGCTGGCGTGCAAATTCGAGCGTAAAATCAAATCTTCCCGTGAGACCGGTCTTATCGACTAAGGGTCGGCCCAACCCCAATGACGCGGGGAATTCGGATAGAACGCCCGCCAACCAGTCCATGCTCACGTCGCGGGAGCCCACGATAAGCGTCGTGCCCTGGTCGACGAACGGCCCGAACGTGTGGCAGGCAAAGTGAAAAGCGGGGACATCCTTTATAGGAGAGGGGCCGAGTTTATCGCATGGCGGCCCGTCAGCATGGGGAATGAGGTTCGGCCCCCACTTACCGGGCTTTGCAAGCCTGAGCTCAAATACGGGCACCTCCCTGGTCTCAAAGTGGGCCCTCAACTGAAAGCGATCGGCCAGCAGGGCCTGCATCATGATACGCATCTGGTCCTTCGTTGGATTGTTGGTTGCCGTCCGCGCTTCGATGGTGTAGCGGTCGGTGTCCACCCATTTGGCCAAATGGGAAAACTCCCGGTTCTGCACCTCGTTCCCCCACACTTTGTATGCGAATTCAACGTAGTCCGTGAGCGTATCATCCGCGGCGAGGCGGCCGTTCGTTGCGCCATAGTCATCCGACGGATCGAGTGGAAAGTTCGAGGGCACAAACGCTCCCTTGCTCGGCTTGATGGAGGCCACGTCGAAAGCCATCTTGCCTCCGGCCCTGGCCTGCCAGTCAGTTGAATCCTGAGCTCGAATAGCAGGCGCATTCAGAATGCCTGTGGCCAGACCCGCCAAAGCGGCAGCCCCCAGAAGGAGCTGTTTCCAGCGACTCGGCCCAGTTGGATTTCGGTTCCCCATGATCCTGGCTCCCTGCTACGACTAGACGCTGTATCGCAACTAACCGTGCAACTGATATCTCAACCAGGTCACAAGAAGCCTTTAGTTGACCCGGAGTATTGCTGAGCGAGGCTTGTATCGGGAAGGAGCACCTGTGAGCGGTTTTCACACGGTTCGATCAGAGATCGTGGATTTTTACTGCCTCTGAAAAACGGTACGCTGGATGCTGAAGTTCCGGCATTCTCCTGCGGCTTTTTGAATCCCTGGTGGCACGGCGCCGATCTGAAGCCGCATTGCAAACCTCGCGGAGTCGGCGCCAGAAAGTAACGGGTTCCCAATGTCTCGATTTCTGAAAGGAGAAGGAAGCGATGATCGCTCGATGTGCAACCGTCCTATTTCTGCTCACAACCGCCGGATTCACTCAGGAGTCCGCGCGACTCGACCAGATCGTGCAATCCTATGTTGCCGACAACCACTTCATTGGGACCGTATTGGTGGCCAAAGGTGACCAGGTTATTCTCAGCAAGGGATATGGCTCGGCAAATCTGGAATGGGACATTCCCAATGCTCCTTCGACCAAATTCCGCCTCGGGTCGATAACCAAGCAATTCACCGCCGCAAGTATTCTCCTGCTGGAGGAACGCGGCAAGCTCAAGGTCGAAGATCCGGTAAAGAAGTACATTGCGGACGCGCCGCCGGCGTGGGATAAGATCACCATTTACAACCTGCTCACCCACACCTCGGGAATTCCGAATTTCACCAGCTTTCCGGATTACGCTGCGACGGAAGGGTTACCTTCCCCCGCCGAAAAGACAGTCGCCCGCTTTCGAGATAAGCCGCTGGATTTCGAGCCCGGCTCGAAATACAGCTATAGCAACTCGGGTTACGTGCTGCTGGGCTACCTTGTTGAAAAGGTAAGCGGCGAGAGCTACGAGAAATTTCTCCAGGAAAATATCTTCACGCCACTCGGCATGAAGGACTCGGGATACGACTCCAACTCCGAGGTGATCCCGCGTCGCGCATCAGGGTATTCCTCCGGAGCGAATGGCAAGTTGATCAACGCCGGATTCGTGAATATGACCATTCCAGGAGGAGCGGGCGGGCTTTACTCGACCATCGAGGATCTCCTGAAATGGGAACGAGGTCTGTTCGGCGGAAAGGTGTTGTCGGCCACGTCCCTGCAGAAGTTGACGACGCCATTCAAGGACGACTATGCCTTCGGCCTCGTGGTGCGCACCGAGCAGGGCCGGAAACAGATCTGGCACAACGGCGCAATCGAGGGTTTCAACACCTCAATGGCGTATTACCCCGATACCGGTGTCATTGTGGCCGTGCTGGCGAACGTGAACGGCCCAGCTCCCGATGCGATGCTCCCGAAACTAGCAGCCGCGGCCCATGGAGACGCGGTCAAGTTGACGACGGAACGAAAAGAGATCACGGTTGCCCCCGGCATCCTTGGCAAATACGTTGGCGTTTACACAATGGCGCCAGGCGTCAATATGCTGATTACGCTCGCGGACGGCCAGTTGGTTTCACAGATGACAGGACAAGGCAAGGTCCCATTGTTCGCTGAATCGGAAACGCTGTTCTTCCCCAAAGTGGTCGATGCCGAGATCGAGTTTCAGAAGGGCGACAACGGCATCCCTGCCACTCAGTTGACTCTTCACCAGGGTGGGCGGGATATGGTTGCCAAACGCCTGGACGACACTGATGCGAAGAAGGTTCTCGATGCCGCCGCCGCAAACGACAAGAGAATCAAGGATCAGACTCCCGCGGCCGGAAGCGAGGACGCGGTACGAAGGATGATCGAGGAACTTCGGACTGGCAAGCCGAACTACGATCTTCTGAGCCCCGGCCTGGCCAACGCGACACGTCAGCAACTGCCGGGACTCCAGTCGATGATCACCGGCCTGGGTGCTTTGCAGTCGGTGAACTTCAAGGGAGTCGGGCCGGCCGGTGCCGACATTTATCTGCTCAAGTTCGAAAAGGGATCGCTTGAGTACCGAATCTCGCTCGGACCCGACGGCATTACCCAAGGTGCGCAGGTGCGCCCCGCCCAATAGTCGGCAGGCACCGTGCTCGATCAAAAGGGTGCGATTACACGAGCCGGAAACTGAAACCGAGCAACTGGAGCCGCGGGCACCACTTCCAGCATCATTTTTCGAAGTTGGGTCACGGGGACCTTCTTGTGACCCACAGACTGCGCTACGCTGCCGGAACCTCTAAGGAACGTGCGCAAAGAACGTTTCACTTCCTCTCCTTTTCTGCCCATCACATTAGACAGTTAATGCGGCGTCGCATTCCCCGATGAACGGGAATTTCACATTTCTTTTACGGGCCCCGATTCACGCCCACTTGTGTCGCGCCCCCTAAAACCCAAAAAGTTCACAATCGCGGGAATAGCAGGAGCCTCGAGCGGGTCTTGGTCTGCAGAGTGCAATAAAACTCGAAACTACAGAGGTGAAAATTGGCAAAAAAAATCGTGCACGACCACAATGGCGACGGAGTCGACCGCAGAGGATTTCTGGAATGCATGGCCTGGGCCGGCACGGGAGTGCTGTGGAGCATCGGCAGCGGCGTCCTCAGTTCGCAGGCATTCGGCCAGAAAATGAAGATGCCAAAGGGCGGGTTGCACTTCGTGCAAATCAGCGACAGTCATATGGGTTTCGACAAACCGGCGAACCCCAACGTCGGAGCAACGTTGCAGATAGCCATCGACCGGATCAACTCATTGCCGGTGGCGCCTGAGTTCGTGATTCACACCGGGGACCTCACCCACAGCTCCAAACCCGAGGAATTTGACACGCTCGATCAGATGCTCAAGGGCGTCAAAGCGCAACAGACCTTCTTCGTGCCAGGCGAGCATGACACATCTTCGGACGACGGCAAGCAGTACATGGAGCGGTACGGAAAGAATGCCAAAGGGCGCGGCTGGTACAGCTTCAATCACAGTGACGTCCATTTCGTGGGGCTTTCGAATGTGGCTGTGCAGGAAGGAATGGGAAAGCTGGGCACCGATCAGCTTGAGTGGCTCGAAGACGACCTGAAGAGCCAGCCGGCGAGTCGGCCGGTCGTTGTGTTCGCGCATATCCCGCTTTGGTCTGTCTATCCGGAGTGGGGCTGGGCCACCGCGGACAGCGCCCAGGCGCTCGGCTATCTCAAACGGTTCGGCTCGGTAACGGTTCTCAACGGACATATCCATCAGGTGATGCAGAAAGTCGAAGGGAACGTCACGTTTCACACGGCGATGTCGACAGCCTTCCCGCAGCCGGCGCCGGGCTCGGCCAAGAGCCCGGGGCCGATGAAGGTACCTGACGACAAGCTGAAGACGGTGCTCGGAATCGCGAACATTGAGTCGGTAATGAACGGCCACAGTCTCGCCGTGGTGGACTCACCGCTGGAGAAGGTCTGAGGCGTGAAGGTCTTAATTACCGCAGCCGGTCTCCTCCTGGTCCTGATAACCTTGGCACTTTTTCCAGCGCAGTCAACCGCGCAGTCGAAAAGCGGGAAGGACCTGTTCGATGGGCGATGCGCCGGTTGTCACGCGCTGGATCGCGACAAAGAGGGTCCTCGGCTGGCTGGGGTGTATGGTCGAGCGGCGGGTTCGGTCGCTTCGTTTCAATACTCAGACGCGCTGACAAAATCGAAGATTGTCTGGGACGAACAGACCCTGGATCGATGGCTGTCGGATCCGGACAAAATGGTTCCCGATAACGATATGGGGTTTCGTGTTCAGAACCCGGAAGAGCGGTATAAGATCATCGAGTTTCTGAAACAGCAGACTACTCGATAGATTCAATCGAAGAAACTGAATCGGCTCCGGGGATCACCGGGCCGGTTTGGTTTCTGTTGAATCATTTTACGGGCAACACGGAACGCCAGCGGGGGATTGGAGCATCGATGATGTGGCGCACAGTTGCTACTTTGCCTGTTTCGGTGAGTGGGCAGCGTGTTGAGCTATCGCGGCAGCGACACCTGCAAGCATTAACCGGTCAGCCGTCCTTCTCAGCGGCCAGAATGACGTAAGGTTCTTCCCGGCACGCACCTGAGTCGGTCGATTGCTGAACTCCAATCCTCTGCCGACGTGTGGCCGTCGTAGACGACAACAGGAATTGGGTGGGACCTTGGACGTTCTTTCGCCATCGTTACGGAACTCGCCCATCGCTGCGGACGGAACACTTTCAGAACCCTTTTCGCCGACGGTCCTGCGAGTCACCTCGGCGCCGCCCGTTCGCGTCCAGGGCATCACGGTCTTTTAGCAGGCGTTACCGCAATGAATCGAGGGGAGCACGCCAGGTGAGTGCACCCCTCGATTAAGGCAGGCGCGTTACGGGGTACTGAGCAAGATTGAAGCGTACCTGTCAGGCCAACAGGAATTCCGAACGAGTGGCGCAACGTCGGGGAAAGCGAATGATGAGGTCAACCACATCGCGCCGGCGAGACGAAAAAATAATTCGCTCACCTGGAATATTTGTTCACCACGCATGGTCCTAAGAAGCAAAGAGGTTTCAACAGCACGTAGTTCTGTTGTACACATTCTCAGGTCAAAAGAAATCACCTCAGGAGATTCAATCCGTTGAGATACAAGAGCATCGTTTTCTTTCCTGTCGCTGGAGTCATGGCGGCACTTGCCCTCATCGCCCAGCAATCTGCGTCGGAAGCGCCGGCCGGGTTTACTACTCCCACGCTGGGGTTGACCGTGGGGCAAACGGGAGAACTCATTGGGAACGCAGGCTCCCAGAGCGTCAGCAACGGTATCGCCGAGCCGCCCGGCGATACTTTTGCGATCGACCAGGCGCAGTTTGAACGAAGACACGACGCGAGTACCGGGCTGGGTCCGGTTTTCAATGCGACAGCCTGCGTCACCTGTCACAATAACGGCGTCGCCGGCGCAGCGAGCCAATTCACAGAAGTAAGGGTCGGTCACACGGATACCAACGGGAATTTTGTAAATCCAACTATCTCTATCAATGAAGGTGCGGGCACGATCACTGGCCGATCGATTGTAAATGATCGCGCCATATGTACGCAGGCGCAGGAGCATGTCCCCGATACCGAAACAATCCGAACTTTCCGCGCCGTGCTCAATACATTGGGAGACGGCTTTGTAGAGGCCGCGGGGGATCAGACGTTCCTGGCTATTGCTGCCAATCAGCCTGCTCAGAGCAATGGACTGATTCACGGAGAGGTGATCCAGGTTCCCATTCTGGAAGCGCCAGGCCAGACCGGCGCAGGCAAGTTTGGGTGGAAGGCCCAGGACCCGACGATCCTTTCATTCTCGGCTGATGCCTATCTGAACGAGATGGGCGTGACAAATCGCCTGAAGCCCAAAGACGTCACTTCCGTCTGTAAAGTGACCTCGGACCCCGAGGACACACCGGATGCGCTGGGCCTGGCCGACATTGACCACTTCGCTCAGTTTATTCGGGGAACTCAGGCGCCACCGCGCGACAGTGTATTAGCCGCAACGCCGGACGCAATCGCGGGACAGAATCTGTTCAACTCCGTGGGGTGTGCTACGTGTCATGTCTCGAGCATGACAACGCAACCGCCCGGCACGATGCTCAACGGCGGCACCTATGCCGTTCCCCAGGCATTGGGTAACAAGGTGTTTCACCCCTATGGCGATTTCCTGCTTCATGACGTGGGGACGGGCGACGGTATTGTCCAGGCTGGTCCGGCAGACACGGCAAACAAGCTGCGCACCGCTCCCCTGTGGGGTTTGCGAATTAAGTCGCGGTTTATGCACGACAACGCCTCGAACACGTTGAATGATGCGATCCAGCGGCATGCAGGAGAGGCACGGGGCGTGATCGCCAGCTTTAATTCTCTGCCCGCGGCGCAGCAGCAGCAGTTAATCACTTTCCTTAAATCACTGTAGGCCGACATTCAGCGAAAAGGCGGGGCTCTCGTTCGCACGATGAGTCCCGCTGCGGCCTTGTCTCCAGGAGAAAAATAATGACCGAGAAAATCTGTTACACAAGGAAGATCTGCATTCATTGGCTCCGCTCCGGCATCGTGCTGGCAGCCACCGCCGGACTCTTAGCCGCGCAGGCGAACACTGCTGCGCCGAATACGTACCTGGTTCACAATCTGGTTTCCGACCTTCCCGGCATCGCCGACCATCAGGATCCAAACCTGGTGAATCCCTGGGGCGTGGGATTCGGAGCCACTCCATTCTGGGTCGGAGATAACGGAACCGGTAAGGCTACGCTTTACGGGGGTACCGGCGACGTGATTCCCCTGGTCGTCACGATTCCTCAGGCCGGAAGTGCCGGCACAGCCGGCCCCGTGAGCGGAGTAATCTTTAATTCGTTCACCTCCAACGTCAACGCCTTCGATGTGGAGAGCGGCAAGCCGGCGCTATTCGTCTTCTGCTCGGAGGATGGTGTGATCTCAGGATGGAATCCGACTGAGAGCGGGACCAATGCAAGCATCCTGTTCGACAACTCGAAGTCCGGGGCGGTGTACACCGGATGCGCGCTGGGCGGAACCGCTGCGAACCCGTATCTCTTCGCGGCGAACTTCAATGCCGGCACGATCGATGTCTACGATGCCAACCTTAACCTGAATCCGGCGCCCTTCGGCCAGACCTCTCTTCCGCAGCCCTTTTCCGCTTCATCAGCGTTTTCCAATCCACCAATTCCGGCCGGATATGCTCCTTACAATATTCAGAACATCAATGGCACTCTGTACGTGACTTATGCCAAACAGGACGCCGCGAAGAAGGCCAGCGTGGGCGGGCCGGGTAACGGATATGTCGCTGCTTTCAACCCGAGCGGCGTGCTAATCGCGAATCTGATCAGTGAAGGGCCACTCAACGCTCCATGGGGCATGGCAATCGCGCCATCGAATTTCGGGTTGTTTGCCGGCGCGCTCCTGATCGGAAATTTCAGCGACGGCAAAATCAATGCGTTCAATGTGACCACCGGCACGCCGCTGGGTGCGCTCAGCGACACCAGCGGCAATCCGATCGCGATTCCCGGGCTGTGGTCGCTGAACTTCGGGGGCGACGCTCAAAGCGAAGATCCCGGAACGCTGTACATCACGGCTGGAATCGGGGGCGGTCCAAATAACGATCCCCTGGAATCGCATGGGCTGCTGGCAAGCATCCAGGCTGCACCGTCCTTCGTGGCCTCAGGCGTCGAGAGCGCGGCGAGTTTCGTGACCGGACCAATCGCGCCGAATACATGGGTCGAGATCACGGGCAGCGGACTGTCGACGACGACAGCCGCCTGGCAGGTTACCGGCAGCGCGCTACCCACCGAAGTTAACGGAGTTGGCGTCACGATCAACGGCGCGGCGGTTCCGGTAAGCTTCGTGAGCAGCACACAGGTGAACATTCTGACTCCGCCCACTCTGACGCCGGGCGCCGCGCAGATTCAGACCACGAACAATGGACTAACCAGTGCGGCTGTCACTGTGAATGTAGAGCCACTCGCTCCCGCCTTCTTCACGATCGGAACCAACGCTACCAGCGGCAACGCCTACGTCGCCGCGGAACACGCCGCGGGCACCCTGATTGGCCCTGCGACCATTTCAAACGCTACGCCGGCCGAGCCGGGCGAGACAATCGCACTGTTTGCAACAGGTCTTGGCCCGACAGGCGGATCGGGCGAAGCGCTGGTCGTGACGCCGTCGATTTTGATCGACGGGATCGACGCGGAGGTCACTTTCGCGGGCATGGTTGGATCGGGTCTATATCAAATCAACGTACAGGTGCCACCCAACGTCAGCCGCGGACAGGACGTCCTGGTGATCGGGGCGTCGGGGAATTTTGAGACCCAGCCTGACGCGTTCCTCACGATCGCAGCTCAGTAGCCGCGAGGGCGGATTGACGGGCGCCGGCTGAAAGTTCCCGGCAGCCCGTCGTCTTTGATGTCATCCGGCCCCGCAATACCCGCCGCTGGCAGAGTGTATTTGTGTCGCTCCCGGTCCGAACGGGCAAGTGTGACCACGCAGTCAGGCTGTTTATTGGCGATGCAGCCCGGGGAATCAGCGGAGCAACGGTCGATCCACGTCTGATCGGCTGGTAAGGCCCCCTCTCATGGTGGGCCTTATCCCTTTTTTTTGCTCTTCGGAGAATATTGCGTAACTCGAAAAAGGAAATGGTTCCCCAACTCAACGAAAAGGCAGGCTGCCGGGGTTTTCTGAAGCGTATGCAGTGGGTGGGCCGGCGCCGCCGTCGTCTGGTCCTTCTCGAGCGGCATACCCAGCTCGCAGCTACTCGGCGCTCCCAACGACCAGACTAAAGCCGCCGACTTTACGTTCGTTCAGATCAGCGACAGTCACGTCGGCTTCAACACGCCGGCAAACATCGATGTTGCCCGCACCCTGCAAGCGGCGGTGGAGCAAATCAATGCAGCCGTCCGGCAACCTGATCTGATTCTCCACACTGGCGACCTCACACATCTTGCGAAACCCACGGAATTCGCCGGGCTTGTTGCAGGTGTCGATGAGTGTATTCTGCGGGCAATCGGTATAGATCCGCCAAAACTTGCGCAGCAGGAAACGAATCTTCTTGCGCGAGTTGGGTCAAGATCGTATCTTAGGCCTCAGGAGATATCGGCAAGTGCCCTCTTTCAAGATCGGAATCAACATGGCCGGCGCGGTTTCCGCCGGCGCCTACACCGCCGGAGTTCTCGATTTTCTGACAGAAGCCCTCGACGAGTGGTACAAAGCAAAAGCCCGCGGGGAGCTTGTTCCTTCGCACGATGTTTCGATCGAAGTATTCTCCGGGGCGTCGGCGGGAGGAATGTGCGCTGCCATTTCCGCCGTCATGCTTCCACAGGATTTCGATCACATCAGCGATACCACAAAGACGAATACGACCAATCGCCTTTACGAGAGCTGGGTGAATCGTATCGATATCAGAGAGCTCCTCAAGACCGACGACCTGAAAACTGCCCCCCCGATAGTCTCGCTTCTCGACTCCAGCATCATCAATGAAATTGCCACTTATGCGCTGGCGCCAGGCACTCCCCTGCCCGCGCCTCGCCCGTACGTCTCGCCGAACCTCACGCTGTTTCTCTCGCTCACCAACCTGCGCGGCACGCCTTACTCGCTCAACGGGGCAGCGCCCGGTTCAACGGAAGAGTCTACTTTTTTCTTCGGAGACCGCATACAGTTTGAAGTAGTCGCACCCGGCAAAACAACAACGGCGGCGCAGAGAGCTCATCTGCTCGACTTCAGCAGACCTGGTTCGGCAGGCGGATGGGATGTTTTGCAGACTTCCGCGATGGCCACCGGAGCGTTTCCGATCTTTCTCGCCCCTCGCATCCTGGACCGTAAAACGGCTGAATACACGCCGCCTATGTGGGAGTCCGTCACCTCCGCCGCGATGGGTACTCCGCCGCCGATCAGTCCGAGCTTTCCGCCACGGACGCCCGATCCCATTCAAACGCTCAATGTAGACGGCGGCATCACAAACAACGATCCGTTCAATTATGCGAACGACTATCTTGCTCAGCTTGAGCCGCCTCTATCCGACAGGAAGGCCCCCAGCACGGCGAGCGACGCCGACCGCGCCGTGATCAGCATTGCCCCTTTCCCGACTCAAGACAAATTCGATCCGGCATATCAGCCTGCCGGATCCGCGAATATTTTCTCTGTTCTCGGAAGACTGTTTTCGGCGCTCATTTCGCAATCGCGTTTCTTCGGGGAGTCTCTCGACAAGGTGATGAACGGGACCACGTTCAACCGCTTCGTGATCGCCCCCTCAGACTACGAACTCGCAACCCAATATGCGAGTGCGCCTCAGAATCAGCCGCCGGCGCTTCAATGCGCCGCGCTCAGCGCGTTCGGGGGCTTTTTCGATCGCGGCTTCCGGGCTCACGATTATGCTCTCGGCCGCCGCAACTGCCAGAAGTTTCTCTCCGACTCCTTCGTCCTGCCGAAGGACAACGTAGTCATGAAGGCGGCGCTGGACCTTCTGGATCCCGCCACAGCCGAGGCTGTTATCCAGAAGTTCAAACGGTCCGACCCGGGCAACTACGCTTTTGCTCCGCCCCCGCCAGGTCAGACCACGGATGCGAATGCGTGGCTGCCTGTCATTCCCCTTTGCAGTGACGCGGTTCAGCAGCCGATCGGACCCGTCCCACGGCACAAGATGGCCGCCAGGGACCTCGATCTCGTCGTTGGTCTGGTTATGGGAAGAGTGAAGGCGGTGACGGCCATGTTGATCGCAACCGTACCGTCGCGTTTGTTTCGAATCTTTCTGCAGGCCGGTCAGCCGTTCATCCGGTTGCTCGCCCGCGCGCCTTTGAAGGACGCGCTTGCTCAGATGCTTGGCGACTCTTATCAGAAATAGTTCGTTTCCGGCGCAAAACTCCGTTTTCACGGTTGGGTGGCGCTCCGTTACCGTCGCACCCCGGAATGAAAGCGTCCGATATCCGCCGAGCGCCACCGGGACACGCGCTTGAGCAAGTGGTCCCCGGAGTCGGATTCACATTTTTTCGGCCGAAAAGTCATTTACATGGAAGTCAGGGCCGGATATCGATGGTCTGCATCATGCCTTCATCTTCGTGCGACAGGATGTGGCAGTGGAGCACAGCGCGCCCGGTGAACCGCTGGTAGTGCGAGCGAAGCGTAACCCTGTACTTCGGTCGCACCAGAATGGTGTCTCTCCAGACGTACTCCTCGGGAGTGACTGCCTGGCCTTTGTCGTCGAGGATGCGCATGACCTTGAAGGGATTCACGTGGATATGGAACGGATGGGCATAGCGGCGGGCGCCCGGGCTGGCCAGCGTCTCGTTGCCGAGCACCCATTCATCCGTTGTATTCAGCTTGATGCGCTGATTGATAGCTCCGGGCAGCGTAGTGTCCGGCTGAAACTTCGCGCCATTGATGCTCGGCCATACCGGCTGAGCGGTAAAGGTAACTACCCGCTTCTCGCCCGTTATTGTGTCGATGTTCGGCAGCGCGGGCACGAACCGGCTCATTTCGGCATCTGACGGCAGCATTTGCGGGGCCTCGCCGCGAACCTCTACATCCGCCAGTTCCTGCGCCTCTTCGGCGTTGCCGCGAAGACTGCGCGAGGCGGGCACACCCAGTTTCACAAGCTTGTAATTCCCAGCCGGAAGTTTTATGAGAAGGTCGATGCGATAGCCCGGACCCATCTCGACAAAGTCGAGCGTATCCACCTTGCCCGTTGTAATGCCATCGACCGCGATGCGTTTGAGAGGAATATTCTTCCCCGTGGAATCCTGCAGAGCGAGGTCTTCCATTTCGGAGATTCCCGCATGGATCAGCCGCCAGCGCTCGGCTTTACCCTCGATTACAATCCTGGGCTTGAGTTCGCCATTAATGAGAGTGAAGCGGCTGAACTTGTCGTGGAAAACGTTCGGCCATTCGACCGTAGCCGGGATATTCTGCTTCTTGTCGTTGTCGTATTTAAAGCTGTAGGGAATCTGCTGAAGAACAAGAATACGGTCTCCGAATCCCTGACCGTTCAGAAAATCGTCAAGTGGCCCTTCGATGATGATGGCGCCAGCCATCCCGCTGCCAAGTTGCACGGCCGACGAGCCGTGCTTATGCGCGTGGTACCAGAAGCTGCCGTCGGCGTGGTCGTCTTCAATTTTGTATTCATAGGGGAATGAACCCCCGCTGGCGATCTCGAGAAGCACATTGTCGGCGTTGCCCGAAGGCGAGACATGAAGGCCGTGCGTATGCAGATTGGTGACATTGATGTCGTGCGGGCGGTTCATGTCGTGGGACATGGTGGCCGCGGGGAGATCCGCGGGCAGGCAGTTGAGGATTCGCACCTTGAGCACGTCGCCGCGGCGGAGGCGAAGCGTTGGGCCCACCAGAGAGCCTTCGTAGGTTCGCAGATACACCAGATCGTTGTCGATGTAATGATGCGAGTATTGCACCGCGAGCGTGGTGTCGAGCAGGCCGTTGCGGGACCGCCGTTCCTCAGGCTGGCCGAGCAGTTCCGTCGACGGCCGGTCGGCCAGCTGAACGGTAACAGGCGGCGCCTGAGCCTGGGCGCCGGCAACGGCGGCGGTCAGAATCCCGCCTCCCAGGGCGCCCTGGAAAAATCCTCTGCGAGTTGCTCTCATGAGACCTCCTGTTAATCCCCGGAATTATGGCAGAATGCCGCCGTTAATTCAATCGAAAAAGCCGGTGGACAACTACAGCGCCCTGCCCTGCCGCATTAAATATTGCTGATAAAGCCGGTGAATATGCGTCATCCGTGGCCCGCCGGATTTATTTTCGAGAGATTTTACCGAGGTGGCCAACAGGTGGTGCGAGCCAAGGTTTTCGACTTGTTCTACAACGAGTTCGCGCACGCATAAAGCCTGCTCCGGGACGGGAATCCCAAACAACGGCGAACGCGCCACTGGCAGCGGAAGCTTGCGCACCTCCCGAAAATCCTCACGGTGATTCTTGCCAAGCGCATAAACCGCATCCTTCGCCTGAACAGGCATCTCGCTCACTGCGATCCTTCCCGCATCTCTGAAAATCGGGAGTGCGGGACTCGAAGAGTGCAGGCCCAGGACGTAACAACCGTCGGTCACCGGACCGACCAGATCCATCGGAAACAGGTTGCCCTTTTCCTCCGAGCCATAGGAGACCGCCACTACCGGGCGGGGCGCGTCGTGCAGAATCCACATCGCGAACATATCGGACGGCGTCATTCCGATGTTGCGCGGATTGCGGTCACGCGCCGCTTTCCAGGCTTCGTAAGACCGAATCGCCGCGTCACGCACGGGCGATACGCAATAATTGCGGCTCTCGCCCACTTCCAAAAGAGCGATCCGTGATCCGCAAACCTCCAGTGAGCGGGTCAACCTGACTTTGATCTGACCAAGTGAGCGACCTGCCGGCCCGCGCTCCTTTACAACAATCACGCCCGTGCTGCCGATGTGGGGCCTGGGCTTCGGCCCTGCTGCCGAGCTTCCGCTCGGCGCTCTCGACCCAAACTGCGTCTTCAACGGAGCGTCCCCAACCGCAATAGTCAGAGGCGCAAGCGCAACCATACGGTGGCAGCGCGAAATATCCAGCTCTTCTCCATCGAACTCAAGTGTCACCTGAACCTGATCGTCGGGGTCGGGATGCCCCACACAAACCCACCCAGGCACCCCGTTCGTTCTCAGAACAGCTTGTTCAAACCTTCGAAGCAGACGCAAGATCAAAAGATGAGTTTGAGTCCAAACTGAATCTGTCGCGAAGTCGTGACTGTGTTCGTGATCAGACCCGCCGACGGGCTCGCCACTCCGTTAGCGAACATAATCGCGTTGGGAGTGCCGAAGTTCGCCCGGTTCGCGAGGTTGAACACCTCTGTCCGGAACTGCAAATTCACTCTCTCTGCCAGCCGGATGTTCTTGAACAGCGACATATCGATTTCGGCCAGTCCCGGCCCGTTGTAAACGCCCCGCCCGACGCTTCCCCATGTGCCCGCGGTCGGAATAGCAAACGCGGCGGGATTGATCCACTGGTTAGGATTGCCCGTTATGACAGCGCCGGTAAACGAAGGATTCAGCGACGGCCGGTCCGGATTACGGGTGTTTCCGTCCCCCGAGCGGTTCGAACCAACCAGCGGCGTAATGGGAAAGCCGCCGAGGAACGTGGCGATTCCATTCAACTGCCATCCGCCGATGAATCTGTCCACCACCGTCGTGCCCTTTCCGAAAGGCAACAGGTAACTGGCCGAGATGCTCGCCTGCTCGCTGGCATTAAGCGCCGAGGGTCCGTAGTCGGTATGCAGATCGTTGCGGTTCATGACCATTTGCGATTCGTTACTGGCCTGCGCGCCGGTAAGCGCAGAGTTCATATCCAGATTCTTCGAGAACGTGTAGTTGGCTCGCAACTGCAGACCTTTTGACAAGCGGTGGATCAAATCGATCTGCAGCGCGTTATAGCTGCTGTTGCCTTCGGTGTACCAGAAAAAGCCTGCTCCCAGATAAGGGTTCGGCCGCGTGGCCTGCACCGGGATATACACCGCGCCCTGCGGCACCGTGCCTCTGGCTGTGCCGTTGCCGCCCGAAGTGCAGGTCGCGCTCTGACAGGTCTGAGCGGGAATCGTGTTGGGATCGACGCTGACAAAGCCATGGTAGCCGTGGGAGCCGACGTATCCAACCCGCAGCGCGGTGTTCGGCGTCAGTTGTTGTTCTACCCGCACATTCCATTCCGCCACCGCCGGCGTCTGCGCGTTGGGCTGCACGCCCTGAGGCGCATAGGTTGTGCACGGTGTTGGTACGCCGGGACCGCACGACGGCGGAGGCTGCACTCCAGGCGTTACGGGAATCAGCGGGAGCAGCGCGCCGGAATAAGACGCCGATCCGTTGGCGGGGGGCAGCGCGTTCAGCAGAAAGCTCAGGTCGTCAATCAGCGAGTAGTAAATACCGAATCCTGCCCGGATAGAGGTCCTGCCTCTGCCCGAGGGATCCCAGGCAAGACCGACCCTGGGCGCGAACAGCTTCGTCGCATTGTTCGTCGTGAAGACTGAGTTTGAGATGCGCGGCGTGGTCTGCAGCACGCCGTTTGTATCGGTGATGTAGTTCGCTGCCCGGCCGGACGCCTCATTCCAGCCGGTCGTGAATTCGTCGCGAAGTCCGAGATTCAGGGTCAGGTTGCGACGCAGACGAATCGTGTCCTGGACATACCACGCGCCGAAGAAGCTTCTCCAGCCGAGCGCGTTGGGGTCGGGCACCACCTGAAACGTACTCACCGTTCCGGCGAGGAACGTCGCGAGTGTCGAGAACGTTGCTACACCCAGCGTTCGCGAGGCGCCATTTTCGTTATCCTGTATGCGCTGGAGCCAGACGCCCGCGCTGATCTGATGTATTCCCTTGCTGATCTGGATGTCGTCCGAGTAAGTGAACAGGTTTCTCCGATTCCATACGTTCGCGGCGTTGTTAGGGCCGGCGGATGTGATCGTAGCTGCGCCCGTGGTCGTCGTTCCACCGCCGATGACAATGCCGCCAGGGCCGCCGCCGGTCACAAACGAGAGGTCCGGGCTGAATGTCGTCAGTGAAGCGGGGTCGAGATCGTACGCGGCCCGCGAGAAGCCCGCGCGAAAGACATTGAGCATCTGCGGCGAAAAGATATGGGTCTCCTGCACGCTGGCCACCTGGTTTCGGAGGATGGAATAGGAGCCGAAAAGGGGATCGGGTTGCGGCGTCAGACTGTCGCCGTCATCGATCGTATAAGAGCCGGTAAGAGTGTCGCGGTCGCGGATCGCGTAATCCATCCGCGTCGTGCCGAAGTCTTCACGGATGTTGGACCGGGGATGGTTGTACGAGAGTGCGGCGCCGCCGCCCAGCTTTGGCCCGTTCGCCGCCGGCCACATGGCAAGGTACTTCAACATCCCGGGATTGATCGTCGTGACGCCTGTCGCGGTCGTCAGGTCCGGAACGACGGTGACGTTACTAACGGCGAGAGCCTGGCGGAATCCCTCGTAATTTCCAAACAGGAACAGCTTGTTTTTCTTCAAAGGACCGCCCAGAGCCCCCCCGAACTGGTTCCGGCGAAACGGAGGAATCGAACCCTGGTCGAAATAGTTCCGCGCATCCAGAGCGCTGTTGCGAAGGAATTCGAACACGGTTCCGTGCAACGCGTTGGTTCCGGATTGAGTCACGATAGTAACCTGCGCGCCCGATCGTTTGCCATACTCGGCGGAATAGGTGTCGGTGAGGACGTTGAACTCGCGAACCGCGTCGATTCCCAGGAGTTCACCGCTCACCCCGCCGGGAGTAATCGCGAGCTGGCTGGTGCCGCCGTATTCAACGCCGTTCATCAGAAAGATATTCTCTGCGGGGCGGCGGCCGTCCACTGAAAACGTGTTCCCGTTGCTGGTGCTGGTGTTTGCGCTTTTCAGGTTGTAGGACAGGGCGCCTGGATTCAGCGTGATCAGATTGTCGAAGCCTCGGCCGTTGAGGGGAAGGTCTTTGATTTCCCGCTCATTGACGAGACCCGAATTCTGGGAGGTCGTGGTATTGACGATCGGGTTTTCTTCCGAAACCGTTACCTGTTGAACGATTTCGCCCACCTCGAGCCGCACATTGGCGACCGATTCCTCACCTACCTCGAGACTGATCCCGGTTCGTACCACCTGCTTGAAACCCATTTTCTCGACAGTCAGTTCCTGAGGGCCCAGCGGCAGCGAGAGGATTTTATAATCGCCGGATTGATCCGTCGTAGTGGCGCGCGTAGCACCCGTCTCAAGGCTCTTTATAGTGACGCTCGCGCTGCCGATACCTGCGCCCGTCGCATCCTCGACTCGGCCCGAAAGCGACGCCGAAACCTGCGCCGGCGCGGGCGCTGCGCCCGCAACAAGCGTCAGCAACATGGTAAGAACGTTCTTGCGCCACTCTGGCCTCTGAATTTTCACGCAACCCTCACTGTTTGTTTAGGGTATTACATCAAACGCAACGGCTCAGCGGCTGGCGCCCATATAGTAGAACCGCACAAGAAACAACGCAGTCAAGGCATAAACCATCCAGTTCACCTCGCGGAAGCGGCCACGGAAGATGCGGATCAGGGTCCAGGCGCAGAAGCCGAACGCGAGGCCGTTGGCAATGCTCCAGGTAAGCGGAATCGCCGTCATCGTAAGGAAGGCGGGAATCGCGACCTCCGGGTCGGACCAGGGAATGTCTGCCGCCGCGGTCATCATCATGCTGCCGACGATGATCAGCGCGGGTGCCGTCGCCGCGCCGGGAATCGTGCCGGCGAGAGGCGCGACGAAGAGGGCGACAGCAAAAAGAAGCCCGGTCACGATCGCAGTGACTCCGGATCTCCCACCCGCAGCGACGCCCGCGGCGCTTTCCACATAGCTGACCACAGTCGATGTGCCCGCCAGAGAACCGACCACCGTTGCGATCGCGTCGCTGAAGAGAATGCGATTCATCCGGGGAACCCCGGCGGCGTGTTCGAATAGCCGGGCTTTCTTGCCGACAGCAAGCAGTGTGCCGACGTTGTCGAACAGATCCACAAACAGAAACACGAAGACGATCTCGACGAGCCCGAGCCGCAAAGCCGCCGGTATATCGAGTTGGAAAGCCGTCGCAGTAATGTCGCGGACGCTGTATGGTTGCGGCTGCCAGTGTGCGGCGCCTGTCAGGATCGCGACGAGCCAGGTGGCTATCACGCCGATCAGGATTGCCGCTTTGAGACCCGCACAGAGACACACGGCGATCGCAAGCAGCCCGAACAGAGCGAGCAGCGTTTCGGGACTCCGCAGGTTCCCTAACGTGACCGTGGTCGAAGCGCTCGGCACGACGATGCCGGAATTGCGAAAGCCGATGAGTGCGATGAACAATCCCACTCCGGCCGCGACGGCCGAGTAGAGCTCAGAGGGAATCGCGCGAACGATCATTTGCCGCACACCCGCCGCTGTCAGCAGGAGAAACGCAACCCCGGATAGAAACACCGCTCCGAGGGCCACATGCCAGTCGACGCCCATGCCTTTTACGACAGAGTAAGTGAAATACGCATTCAAACCCATGCCGGGCGCGAGGGCGATGGGATAGCGAGCGAGAACGCCCATGAGAATGCTGCCGATCGCCGCCGCCAGACAAGTCGCTGCGGTCACCCCGGCCACCGGCATCCCGGCTTCGTGAAGGATCGACGGGTTCACGAAGATGATGTAAGCCATCGTCATGAACGTGGTGATGCCGGCGAGGCACTCCGTCTTCCAGTTCGTTCCGAGCGCGGCGAATTCGAAATAGCGTTCGGCGCGCCGCAGGAGGGGCATGAAGGATTCTAGCGCGGGAGTTCTGCGCAAGAACATTTCAAGCCGTAGCGCTGAGCATTCGAAGTAAGAATTCGAACTAAGAATCGACGCGCCGAGACTTGCATCCCACCTGGCAGTGTCGCAATTGTTCGACACATTCAGAGCTTTTTCGGCCCGACTGCCACTCGCAAGGCTGCAAAGCACACATTCCACACGCTCTCCCACAGGCGCGCGAATTGTATAGATTTTTTGGCGCCGATCAGCCGCTCCACCGAGCAGAAGGATCGTTCGCTGGACTCGATTTTCGCTGCTCGGTTCTCGCGGTGACACTATCGGAACCGTGGTACATAATGGCGGTTCGAATCTGAGAGGAAACTGCTTTTGCACACATCGACGTTCATCTTCGGCGACCTCGCGATGGTTTTCGCCGGAGCCCTCGTCTTCGGCCTCCTGTTCTGGCGTCTTCGCCAACCGCTGATTCTCGGCTATGTATTCGCGGGTCTCATTCTCAGCCCGTTCACGCCGGGCCCCAGGGTAGGCGACGTTCAAACGTTCCAGGTCATGGCGGAAGTCGGAGTTATTCTCCTGATGTTCTCTGCCGGCATCGAGTTCTCTGTCCCGGAATTACTCCGCGCGAAGTGGGTGGCGCTTGTTGGCGCGCCGCTTGGCATCGCTCTCTCCATCGGCCTTGGCGTCGGCGTCGGATTGATGCTCGGTTGGCCTGTGTCGCAAGGCCTGGCGGTCGGCTGCATCATTTCCGTAGCCAGCACCATGGTGCTTGTGAGCCTTCTTATGGATCGCGGCGAGCTTGCCTCCGAACACGGCCGGATCATGATGACCCTCACGCTGGTTGAAGATCTTGCGGTGGTCGTCCTGACTGTTTTGCTTGCCGGGCTTGGCTCGGGTGGCGCCAGTTACGGGGAAGTGGGATGGAGGGTCGGCAAAGCTCTTCTATTGCTTCTTCCGATCGTCTTCGCCAGCTGGAAAATCATGCCGTGGGTGCTTGCCCACGTGGAGAAGGCCTGCAACGACGAACTCTCTCTTCTGCTGGCGCTCACCACCTGCCTGGTTGTCGGCGCCGTCACCGAAGCAGTCGGTCTTTCGTTTGCGCTCGGTGCGTTCGTCGGCGGCCTGCTTCTCGGCGCTTCGGATTTCGCTCACAAACTGGCGGCGAAAACTCTGCCTATTCGTGACGCTTTTGTTGCGGTCTTCTTCGTTACTATTGGCATGCTCATCGATCCCCGCGCCTGGCGATCTGAATGGCGCCTGTTGGCGGTTATGACGGTGCTGATCCTCGCCGGCAAATTCGCGATATGGTTCGGGGTGGTTCGGTTGTTCGGTTATCCTTCGCAGACGGCGGTGCGTGTCGGTGTCGGACTGACCCAGATCGGAGAGTTCTCCTTCGTCCTCGCCGAAGTCTCGCGGCGCTCGGGTCTGATCGGCGCCGATGTCTATAATGCGACTCTGGCGGCCTCGCTGGTGACTATTCTGCTGAACGCGACTCTGGTAAAACTGATCAGGCCGATAGCGCCGGCGCCGATAAAGGACACCTTTCAAACCGCCTCATAAGGAGAGCGATTCGGCAAATACCGTTCTTCCCCGGCGATTTCAGTGGCGTCTTGAGTTCGAACAATTCCGCTTCATCGATGCCCGTCCACGTCGGAGCACGAAAATGCTACGACTGTCTGTCATGGCCCTCCTTTCGTACAAGGCCATTCGAGTTCTCAAGCGCAATCAGAATTTCGGTAAATGCGAATCGCTCGGCATAATTACTCAGAACTCTGCTCAATTGCGCGTCGTGTCTCGACACGCGCTCGATGACTTCAGAAATCGGTCCGGCATCCAGACGCACCACCGCATCCGCCAGTTCTTCGCGTAATTGCTCCGGAAGCACCGCGAGAGCTTCGGACCGTAATGCTTCGACCGAACCTGCAGGGGGCGCACCCACCACCGCCCGATATAAATAACGTACGCTCAGGTGACGCGCCATGCAGTCAAATATTTCATCGGCCTGGAAGGGCTTGCCGACGAAGTCGTCTACACCAGCCGCCAGCGCTTCGTCACGGTATTCGGTGAAAGCAAAGGCAGACAGGATAACAATCTTCACGTCCCGGCCACCGTCAAGCTGCCGGATACGGCGCGTTACTTCCAGACCATCCATGCCGGGTAGCCGCCAGTCCATCCAGATCAAATGCGGTCGCCAGGTCAGGAACATATCGACCGCGGCTGCGCCCTCCTCGGCTACTTGCGATTGGAAGCCGACGCTATCGAGGAGTCTGTGAAGCAACAGCCAGTTCTCCCCTTGATCCTCGACGATGAGGATACGAAACTCGGGCTGGCCGGATTCGATGCCGCTAATCTGCCGGCGAGCAATAACTCGGGCCGGCATCTCGGATCTCTCAACCTTCTCCACGGGAATCTCCACTCGAAACAGGGACCCTTTGCCCGGCGCGCTCCGCACCAGTCGGATGGTCCCACCCATAAGCTCGACGAACTTTCTGCAAATGGCCAGTCCCAGGCCCGTACCCTTTTGGGCGTGCAGCGCACCCGCCTGGACAAATGGGTCGAAGATACGGACCTGATCCTGGCTGCCGATGCCAATTCCACTATCCTGAACTTCCATAACTAACGTGCAGTGTTGCGCGTCCTGTGCGGACTGACAACCCACACGCAGAAGGATGTTCCCGCGTTCGGTATACTTCACTGCGTTGCCGACCAGATTAATGAGCACCTGGCGCAGTTTCTCGCCGTCCCCTTCCACGAATCGACAGGATTCAGGGGCCTCCCGCAGGGAGATCTCGAGTCCTTTTTCCTCTGCCCGCATTCGCATGAGATCCATGACCCCGCTGACCAGTTCTGTGAGATCCAGCGGAGTTTTTTCAACCACAATGCGGCCCGCGTCAATCTTGGCCATGTCCAGCACCTGATTAATGAGGCTGAGCAAATGTTCGCCACTGCGATTGATGACGTCCAGGTCCCGGCGCTCTTTTTCGGGAATTCGGCCGCTTTCGCGCAGCAGATTGGAGAAACCAAGAATGGCGTTCAATGGCGTCCGCAGCTCGTGACTCATATTGGCGAGGAAAGTGGTCTTGGCGTGGTTGGCGGCTTCAGCCAGGTCTCGCGCCTCCACAAGTTGGACCGTGCGCTCGGCGACGAGTTCTTCCAGGTGCTCCTGATGTTTTCGAACCTCTTTCTCCGCCCGCGTGCGCTCCATAATGTCGCGCTGCGATGCGGCCAGCGCCTCTTTGAGAATCTTGAGAACTTGCGCCGCCGGCACCGTCGCAATTACAGTCGCGTACAGGACGTCACTCCACACTCCGATCGCTTTGTTGGGGAAGTAGGAGGGCGGTATGACTTTTGACAAGTCCATTACGACCATTGCCAGCGTACTCAGCAGGCCGACGGCCGCAAACCAGATCGCTGCCCAATAGCCCAGAAGCCAGGCTGCCGAAATAGGAAGGGCGATATAGAACAGCAGTGCAGGGCTGTGTATCGTGCCGCTCACAACTGCTATGAATGTCATGACGATCCACATTCCACCCACATATACCAGGCTTGCCGTCCGCATGGAGCCGCGCTCCAGAAATACCCATGCGCTTATGAAGATAAGAAGCAGCAGCAAGTCGATGGGGATGCTTAAAGCCTTGGCCGGGGTGACAAACGGCAGGATAACCCCAATATTGAAAATCATCCATATCAGGCTTCCGATCAGCAGGGCGTGAAGGACTTTCGCGGTCGGATCTGCGGCCAGGGGTCCCCGGAGCCGAAGAGCATCGCGGGTCTTTCGAAAAAGACCAACCGTCTGGATGGATTCGCTCACCAGAAACCTTCATCGCCCGGAAGCATGTGACCACGGGCGCCATTCCCGAGCTCACACATCAACTCATTGTGACGCATCTCAGGATTGGCCGGGGTTTGAGAAAAATAAACCGCGCCCGGCCGCCGTGAGTCTATTTCGCAACACACATGGGGTCGCGTATCATCATCTGCGCCGTTCCGTGCGCTATCGTACTTTGGGCCCTTTCGACGGCTTGTCCTTTGATGGCCCAGGCCGCCCTGGGAGCCGCGACCGCAGCAGGTACGGTGCGCGATGAGCAAGCTTTCCCGGTAGTGGACGCCAAAATCAGCCTGACCGATAACGCAAAGGCAATCAGTCATGAGTCGTCCTCCGACTCCAGCGGCTTATTCTTGTTTCCCTCCATCGCCGCAGGCACTTATACCGTGCGAGTTGAGAAGGCAGGCTTCAGCACCTGGCTTCTGAATGACCTTACCGTCGAGATCGGAGAGCGGGCAGCTCTGGATGTTTCCCTCCGGGTGGGACAAATCCGAACGTCGATCGCGGTCTCAGCGGCTGACGCGGCAATACTCGACACGGATTCGAACGTCATCGGTACGGTGATAAATTCCGCGCAGGTGACGGACCTGCCGCTCAACGGCCGCAATTTTCTGCAACTGGGACTGCTCGCTGGTGGCTCAGGGGATGTGAGTCCTGCAAGCACGGTGTTCTCGGCCAATATCGGGCGCCCCGGGCGAACGATCATCCTGCCGGGTACCACGCCTTATTCGGTCGGCTACTTCCTCGATGGCGTGCCAATCCGGGGATCGAGGGACGGCGAACTGGCCATGAACATCTCTATCGCTGCCATTGATCAATTCAAGGTCCAGGAGAGTTTTCTCATGCCGGACCAGGGAGCGAATGCCGCCGCGATAAATGTCGCGACAAAAAGCGGAGGCAACCAGTTTCACGGCGAAGCATTCGAATTTTTTCGAAACGGCGATATGGACGCCCGCAGCTTTTTCGCATTAAGTGCCGAGAACCTGAAACAGAACCAGTTCGGATTCGCGCTCGGCGGACCTGTACGGAAAGACCGGGCCTGGTTTCACGGTTTTTACGAAGGGCTTCGACAGACCTCCGGATTTTCGGCCACCGGGTACAGCCCGACGCCTGCCATGTTCGCCGGCAATTTTGCGGAGACCGGCCTCACGATTTACGATCCCACTAAATATTCCGCGTCAATGGGGACGAGGCAGCCATTCCCCGACGACATGATTCCTGCCAGCCGAATCAATCCCGTGTCGACGAATCTGCTCGGATACTATCTTCCTGGCTCCAGTCTGGCGAGCCGGCCAGGTAACGTGTTCGGGAATCCACAGAATACGTTAAACGACGACCAGGGCGGACTCCGGGTGGATGGGCAAATCAGTAACGGTCAGCAAATATTCGGCGAATTCTTCCTGCAGAATTCCCCTGCCGTGCAGGCAGGATTGTACCCGCTTAGCGGCCTGTTGTACACCAGCAAAGCGGACGTGGCAATTCTTCAGCACACGTGGACTGTCAGTCCCTACTCGGTCAACATTGCCCGGATCGCATTTGTGCGGGCGATTGCCGTGGGCGCCAACCAGGCGGAAGATCAGGGCTCCATTCTCGATTCGGTTGGGATTATGAACACGTTCGACAACCACGGAATCAGCGGCATTAATTTACAGGGATATTCCTCGTTCGGAAAATCCAACGGCGAGGTGGGAAACCGCGATAACACGTGGTATCTCGGCGATGAGTTCAGCTACGTCCGGGGAACTCACAGTATTAAGTTCGGCGCCGGACTCGGTTATCGCCGGGGCTGGCATTCAAATGCAAATGTGAACGCGCTGGGCACTTTGAACTTTCAACCCGCGTTTACAGCGCAATTGACGCGTAACGCGCAAGGTCAATTGGTACCCCAGGCGAACACTGGCAACTCCTGGGCTGATTTTCTGCTCGGGCTGCCGACCAGCGGAACTTTATCCGGACTCCCGCAAGTACAATATCGGGCCACACAGTTTCAGCCGTTCGTGCAGGATACATGGAAGATCTCGAGGAATCTGACTTTGAATTACGGCATCTCATGGTTTCTTGAGACGCCTCCCGATCCCCAGGGCTGGGCTCGCAACGCGGTGCACGGATTCGATTTTGGAACGGGGCTGCTCACGTATGCGGCCCTGGGCCAGATCAATCCGAAGGCCGTCGGCACCGACTGGAATAATTTCGCGCCTCGCTTCGCTGTTGCCTGGCAACCGGGCAACCTCAAGAAAACGGTCGTCAGGGCCGGTGCGGGAACCTATTACTCCGAGTTTCCCTGGTTCGGAAATCAATATCCAATAAGCCTGGGTTCGCCGATCGGCGCCGGCAAAGGCTTTACCACTGCCCCAGCCAATCCGGTACCGGTTTATAAATTGGGCGAGAATGTATTTCCGCCGCTGGCTGCCGCGCCCTTGAACGCAAGTTACGCCGCCAACCTGCCGCAGGGTTCGCTCGTAACGGCGACGAATCCGGTGCTTCGCACAGCCTACGTCAACCAGTGGAACCTCTCGCTCCAACAGCAGGTGGCGCGAAGCGACGTGATTGAGTTGTCGTATCTCGGGTCGAGCTCGCACCGCCTTTTGACGATCGGTGACCTGGACCAGTGCCGTCCCGGCCTGGATTTGTATTGCAGCGCCGCCACCAGGCCGTGGCCTCAATACGGGCTGCTCGCGTGGTTGGACAGCAGCGGCAATTCATCGTACGAGGGCCTCCTTGCCAAATACCAGCACCGGACGAATCGCGGTTTGAACCTGCTGGTCAGCTACACTTTCGCCAAAGCCCTCACCGATGCGTGGCAATTCAGCATTGCGCCCTCCACTCAAATCACGAGTTGCCGTCGCTGCGATAAAGGTCCGGCCACCTTCAACGTGGGCCAGCGACTGGTAATCAGTGCAGTCTTGGAACTCCCATTCGGGAGCGGCCATCGCTATGGGTCAGGCATCTCGCGAGGGGCGAACCTCGCTTTGGGAGGTTGGATGCTTACCGCAATTGCTACCCTTTCGAGCGGCGAGCCGGTTTATCTTACCGGGCCCAATACCACCGGCAGTCTCTATCTCGCTTCGCTGCCCAATCGCGTTTGCAGCGGTAACAGCAGCGCTTTCTCCAGCGCCCTCCGCGTCAACGGATTTTTTTGGTTCAATCCCTCCTGCTTTCCCGTCCCGGCCGTGGGCAATTTCGGAAACAGCGGCCGAACCGTTCTGAAGGGTCCTGGTTTTGACAATTGGGATCTTGGGTTGCAGAAGTCTTTTCCTTTACCTCTGGAATCCAGCAGGTTGTCGCTCCGCCTTGAGATGTTCAACGCCTGGAATCATACGCAATTCGACCAGCCCGATGGAAACGCCGGCGACGGGCTCAATTTCGGCCGCATATCCACAACCCGGCCGCCGCGCCTGATCCAGATCGGGATCAAATTGACGTTGTGACTCAACAGGTTTCGTCGATACAGTCTGGTACGCCTTCTGATGCTCGGCCGCGGGTACCTCCCGGCAAGGTCTATTCGGGGCGGCGCCCACTACCCCGTACAGATTTTGCTCAGCGGACCATTACACGGCGCCGAACCGCAGTTCCACTTTTCCGTCATTCACCGAGCCGCGACCCGGCATCCCCTTTAGGGGTGCTGCCGCTGGAGCGAGCGATTGTGAAGTGTCGTATTTCAGCGCTCTTCCGAGCCCTGCTCGCTGCAGTACTGCAGGAGTTCCCGCAGTGCTTTCCCCCGGTGACTGACTTCGAACTTGCGCGGTCCATCCACCTCTCCGAACGAGCAGCCGAACGGCGGGTAATAGAAAAGCGGATCGTAGCCGAAGCCGCCTGGTCCGTGGGGTTCGTAGAGTATCTCTCCTTCGACCTCGCCCCGAAAAGTGTGCTGCGTCTCGCCACCATGCGCGAGGGCGATCACGCAGACGAACCGCGCGGTACGTCGTGGATTGTCTCCCAGACGTTCGAGCAGCAGGCGATTATTCGCCTCGTCGGCTCCCGCGCCGCTAACGCCCGCGTACCGCGCGGAGAAGACGCCCGGTTCCCCGTCCAGAGCATCCACGGCCAGTCCTGAGTCGTCCGCGAAAAGTAGTCCTGGAGCGAAACGGCTGTAATAAGCGGCCTTGAGCGCGGCATTCTCTTCAAAAGTCGCGCCGTTCTCTTCGGGCGCCGCGATCTCTTTCAATCCGGCTACCGGTTCGATATCGATACCGAGTAACTCGCCCGCGAGCCTGAACTCGCGTAGCTTTCCCGGATTGCCGGTGGCGCAGTAAACTTTCACGCGAGCTCGATAGCGGCCTTCTGAATGGCAACCAGATCCGCGATCCCTGCCTTGGCGAGACTGGTCATACTCGCCATCTGATCGTCGTCGAAGCTCTTGTGCTCAGCCGTCGCCTGAAACTCAACGAAGCGGCCGGCATCGGTCATCACGACGTTCGCATCCACATCGGCTCGCGAATCCTCTTCGTAACACAGGTCGAGGATCGCGGTGCCCTGAAGCATGCCCACGCTGATCGCCGCAACCGCGCCGGTCAGAGGCGACTTCGAAAGCGTTTTATACTTCAACATTTGCTTTATTGCCAGCGCGAGCGCAACATAAGCGCCCGTGATCGACGCCACGCGCGTCCCGCCATCGGCCTGTAGAACATCGCAATCGAGAATGACGGAACGCTCGCCGAGCAACTGGAGGTCAATGACCGACCGCAGCGACCGCCCGATGAGCCGCTGGATTTCGTGCGTTCTTCCGCTGGGCCTGCCCTTGGCGACTTCGCGCGCCGTGCGCGTCGAAGTGGCGCGAGGGAGCATGGAGTACTCGGCCGTTATCCAGCCTTTGCCGGTGTTGCGCAGGAACGGCGGAACCGATGTCTCAACGCTCGCGGCGCACAATACCTGCGTGTTGCCGACTGTGATCAGCGCGGATCCCTCCGCTGTTTTTAAATAGCCGGTCGCGATTTCGACCGGGCGAAGTTCGTCAGGCTGACGGCCGTCAGGACGCATTTTTCATCACCTCATAAAGCAGGACCATGGTCAGAATCATTCCCAGAATCAGAAAAACGATACACGGAACTCCCGCCTTCATCTGCGGTGGCGTGTCTTTTTTGGGACGCGCCGGTTTGTATTTACCCATTCGTACTCGAGGCTTTGATTTTCAAGCGAGGCTGTTACTCTTACGGACGTGATTTGGAGACGCCAAACCAGTTTACTATTCGCACTGATTGTGGTCCCCGTATTGATCGCGGTCGCCTGCGGCTCGGGCCGGGTGGAAAAACCCCAATTGCCTGAATCGGTCTCGCCGGGCTGGAAACTCTCCTCGTTGGCCCGCGCCTCCAGACCGGCCGGAGTTCCGGCGGACGGTTCGCCCGAATGCTGGAGGGGCGATTACGGCGGGCCGGGCTCCGTGCGGGTCTGGTTGTGCGGATACAAAGTGCGGGAGAGCGCATTCGACGCGGTGCAGCGTACCCGGACGGAGGCTCAGATGGTGAAGTTTCAGGAAGGTTCGTATCTGGTGCTGGTTCAGTGGAACAATGTTTCGAAGGAGAACCTGACCGCGCTGGTACGCGCAATTCAAAAATCTCTGCAGCCCAAATAAGTCGCTTGCATGAAGCTTTTTACCATCGGCTTTACGAAAAAGTCCGCAGAAGTCTTCTTCACCCGCCTGCGCGACGCGGGGGTGAAACGGATCGTGGATGTCCGCCTCAACAATGTCTCCCAGCTTGCGGGATTTTCGAAGAAAGACGATCTGCGTTATTTTGCGAAGGCCATTTGTAACATCGACTACGTCCACATACCCGACTTAGCTCCAACTGCCGCGATCCTCGATCCTTATAAGAAGGGCAAGCATACCGACTGGGAACTGTACCGGCGGCAATTTCTCGAATTAATCCACGCGAGAAAGATCGAACGGACACTCTCGTCCGATCTGTTCGACGGGGGCTGCTTACTCTGCAGCGAGGAAAGCCCTCATCATTGCCACCGGAGGCTCGTGGCCGAATATCTGCGAGATCGATGGAATCACGTCGAAATCGAACATATTTTATAGATGGAACGGAGTTGATCCCGCGAACCTGACTCGCACTGCTGGTCTGTTCTCTCTCCGCAGTTCCTCATCCGTTGGGCGAGGTCCAGGTCTCCGGCTGGAAGCACTGAGACCGCTTCAGTCGGGCGCAAACCCCAATCTCCGCACTTACAAGGGGCAGACGGCACTTACGCTGGTGGAAGGTTACCCGATAAAGTAGAAGCGATGAATCAAAAAGCGAAAGCGGAATTGTTTCGCAGTCTGCACGCGGGCCCCGAAATCCTCGTGCTCCCCAACGCATGGGATGCCATCAGTGCGCGTATTGTCGAATCCGAAGGGTTTCCGGCAGTGGCGACCAGCAGCGCCGGCGTCGCTGCCGTGCTCGGCTATCCGGACGGTCAGCAGATCCCGCGTTCCGAGATGTTGTTCCTGATCGGGAAGATTACCCGAACGGTGATCGTGCCCGTCACCGCCGACGTCGAAGCGGGCTACGACGACCCGGTGAATACTGCGCTCGACGTCGTCGCCTCCGGCGCGGTCGGAATGAATCTCGAAGACATGGAGAATCATGAACTCATTCCGCTCGAGGAACAGCTTGTCAGAATTCGGGCGATCAAGGACGCCACGGAATCTGAGGGCGTGCCGCTGGTGCTCAACGCCCGTACTGACATATTTTTAGCGCACCACGGCGATCCGGCAACGCGCTTTGACCGCGCGGCCGAACGCCTGAACGCGTTTCATGACGCGGGGGCCGATTGCCTCTTTGCGCCAGGGGTCACTGACGCCGAAACGATCGGCCGCCTGGTCGCTGCAGTCAAGGGTCCGTTAAATATCCTTGTAATGCCCGGCGCGCCTTCAATTCCCGAATTGAAGCGGCTGGGCGTGAGGCGCGCCAGCCTCGGCTCCGGCACATCGCGCGTCTCGTTGGGCGCTTTGCAGCGCTTCGCCCGCCAGATTCGCGATGAAGGGACGTTCACTCCCCTCGCGACCGATGCCGTCTCGTATCAGGATGTTCAGAAGCTGCTGACCCGCTGATAATCAGGAAACGATGCGGCTCTCGGACTTCGACTACGAACTGCCCGAAGAGCTGATTGCCCAGGAGCCGCCGGCGGAACGCGACGGCGCGCGGATGCTGGTGGTTTATCGCGCCGAGCAGCGATTCGAAGACAGGCAGTTCCGCGAATTTCCATCGTTCCTTCGAGAGGGCGACTGCGTTGTTTTGAACGACTCCCGGGTGCTCCCGTCGCGCCTGCTGGCCGGTAAGTCCGAGGTCCTTCTTCTCGAACCGGTTTCGGCAGATCAGCGCGAATGGCGTGCGCTGGTGCGGCCTGGGCGCAAGCTCCGGATCGGCGCGGGGATTCAGTTTGAAGATCTCTCCGTCGAAGTCATCGCGCAGGGGGAGCGAGGCGAACGCACGATCCGATTCCTCGGTGACGAAGACGTCTACGCTGCGCTCGACCGTCTCGGCCACATGCCGCTGCCGCCCTACATCAAACGCCAGGACCGCCTGGCGGATCGCGACCGTTACCAGACCGTCTTCGCACGCGAGCGCGGCTCCGTAGCGGCGCCCACGGCCGGGCTGCACTTCACCGGCGACGTCCTCGACCGCGTTCGAAATGCGGGCGCCGCCCTTGCCAAAGTAACCCTGCACGTCGGCCTCGGGACCTTTCAACCGATCGACCGCGAGGACTTCGAGAACCATCATTTGCACTTCGAGCGTTACTCGATCACAGAGGATTCCTGGCGCGACATCGAAGCCGCGAGCCGCATCGTTGCCGTCGGCACGACCAGTGTCAGGACTCTCGAATCGGCTGCGGCAACCGGCCGGCGCAGCGGGGCGACCGACCTGTTTATCTATCCCGGCTATCATTTCCTCCGCACGGGAGCCATGCTCACGAACTTCCATCTTCCGCGCACGAGCCTGCTCCTGCTGGTCTGTGCGCTCGCGGGCACTGAACTTACTCTCGCTGCCTATCGGCACGCGGTGGCTTCGCGTTATCGGTTCTTCTCCTACGGCGACTGCATGCTGATCCTGTAGCATAAAAATGAAATGACCCTCGACGAACTTGACCGCGAATACGCGCCGCTCCGGGAACAGGCATCTGCCGTTCGGAGTTATCTTTGACGCCTCCAAAAAGAAAAAAGAACTAGCCTCCACCGAAGAGCAGATCTCCGCTCCCGACTTCTGGTCCCAGCCCGAACGCAGCCAGAAGGTGATGCAGGAGCGCAAGCGCCTCGAAGAAGCCATCGCTAACGACAAACAGGTCGGCGGCATGACCGACGATCTGGACACGCTTTTCGAACTCGCACGCGAAGGCGAGTCGGTCAACGGCGATATCGAGCGCGAACTGAAACGCTACTCCGAAGTTTTGGGCAAGCTCGAAACCGGGATGCTACTTTCCGGCGAGAACGACGCGCGCGATGCGATCATGACGATCCATCCGGGCGCGGGCGGCACCGAGTCGCAGGACTGGGCCGAGATGCTTCTGCGCATGTATCTGCGCTGGGCCGAACTCAATGGCTTCAAGACCGTGATGACCGACCGGCTTGAGGGCGAAGGTGCGGGCATCAAGTCGGCCACGTTCGAAGTGAACGGCCCGAACGCTTACGGGTTGCTGCAGTCTGAGATCGGCGTTCACCGGCTGGTGCGGATCTCGCCGTTCGATGCCAACGCTCGCCGCCATACTTCGTTCGCATCTGTCTTCGTTTTCCCGCAGATCGATGACGAGATCAAGATCGACATCAAACTGGACGATCTTCGTATCGATACGTTCCGGTCGGGCGGCGCAGGCGGACAACACGTCAACATGACGGACTCGGCCGTCCGCATCACCCACTTCCCTACCGGGATTGTCGTCCAGTGCCAGAACGAGCGATCGCAACACAAGAACCGCGACACAGCGATGAAGCAGCTGCGGGCGCGGCTTTATGAATTCGAGATGGAGAAGAAGCGCGAAGAGACGCGCAAGACCGAAGCCTCCAAGCTCGAAATCAACTTCGGCAGCCAGATCCGCAGCTATGTGCTCGCGCCCTACCGGCTGATCAAGGACCATCGCACCAAGCTCGCGGTGGGCGACGTGGACCGCGTGCTGGATGGCGATCTCGAACCGCTGATCCATGCATTTCTGGTCTGGCACAAGACCGGCAAGACCGCGGGCGAAGGCCCCGATCTCGAAGATTGAGCGAAGCTCATGACTGAGATCCGCAGGGCGGCCGAACTGCTGCGGGCCGGGCGGCTGGTGGCGTTTCCGACCGAGACGGTTTACGGACTCGGCGCGAACGCTCTTGATGAGGCAGCCGTTCGGCGGATCTTCGAAGCGAAGGGCCGGCCGCTGTCGAGCCCGCTCATCGTACATGTCGCGAGCATCGATATGGCCCGAGACCTTGCGCTCGAATGGCCGGAACAGGCCGGCCTGCTCGCTCTCCGATTCTGGCCTGGACCTCTTACTCTTGTCGTTCCGAAGCAAGCCCATGTACCCGACGTGGTTACGGCCGGGCTGCCCAGCGTCGGGCTGCGGATTCCGGCGCATCCGCTGGCGCAGGCGCTGCTGGAAGCGGCGCAGATTCCTGTTGCCGCGCCGAGCGCGAACCGGTTCACGGAGCTTTCGCCCACTACGGCTGACCACGTCCGTGACGGGCTCGGATCGCGCGTCGATTTGATTCTTGACGGCGGCCCTTGCACCGTCGGCATTGAAAGCACTGTTCTCTCCTTTGCGGGAAGCGTCCCGCGTATTCTTCGGCCCGGTATGATCACGCGCACTCAAATCGAGGACGTGATCGGACCTGTCGATGTGGGCGGCGGCGCGGAATCTCCCGGCCAGCATCCCCGTCACTACAGCCCCCGGACCCCCATCATTCTCGGCCCTCCGCCCTCGACCGGCCGGGGGGCGCGGCTCGATCTCGACTCGATGCCCCGCGACGCCTCGGCCTACGCCGAGCGGCTGTACGGGTTGCTCCACAATCTTGATCGCGAAGGGTACGACTGGATCGCGATTGAACTTCCACCCGACACTCCGGAGTGGGCTGGCGTTCGCGACCGACTCAAGCGGGCGGCGCACAAGATATAATTCCGCCGAATGAAAAAGATCATTGCCCTTCTCTTCGCCGCCGCAGCGATCGCTGCCCTACCCGCCGGCTACGACCACTGGACTTCGGAACAACTCACAGCTCGAGCCAAGACCCTGCCCGCCAGAATGAGCAGCGTTAGGGTGGCTACTTCGTCCCTGGGCGGCTGGGGCAACCATTCCATGTCGCTGGTCCATCGCGAGGGATCGGGCCAGGCAGAATTGCACCAGACGCAGTCGGACATCCTGATCATTCAGAGCGGCGACGGCTCGATTGTGATCGGCGGCACCATTCCGGACGGCAAGGCGACCACGCCCCACGAGATCCGCGGATCCAAAATCAATGGCGGCGAAACACAGCCGCTGCATGCCGGCGATGTGCTGCATATCTCGCCGCGGACTTCCCACCAGATCGTGCTGGAACCCGGCCACAAAATCGACTACCTCGCGGTAAAAGTCGACGCCCATTAGGGCCGGACAGCATCAAAAGCTCCATATGCCCACGAAAGCCTACGCCGCTCAATCGCCCACTTCGGCGATTGGGCCGCATTCCATTCAACGCCGCGAGCCGACTCCGGACGACGTGGTAATCGACATCCTTTATTGCGGCGTGTGCCATTCCGACCTTCACCAGGCTCGGGATGAATGGCACGACGCGCTTCCGACGGTTTACCCGGTGGTCCCGGGCCATGAGATTGTCGGTCGTGTTTCAAAAATCGGCGAAAATGTAACAAAGTTCAAAGTGGGCGATTCGGCCGCGGTCGGCTGCATGGTCGATTCGGACCGCACCTGCGAGAACTGTCAGAAGGGTCTGGAGCAATACTGCCTCAGCTTTCCCACCTTCACCTATAACTCCCCGGACAAGCACACGGGCGGCGTCACCTACGGAGGTTACTCCGCGAATATTGTCGTTGACCAGGCTTTTGTGCTGAAGGTCTCGGACAAGGTCGACCTGGCCGCGACCGCGCCTCTGCTATGCGCCGGGATCACAACGTGGTCGCCGTTAAGGCACTGGAAGGTCGGCCCGGGACACAAGGTCGGAGTCGTTGGCCTCGGCGGCCTGGGCCATATGGCGATCAAGTTCGCTCACGCACTGGGCGCCCACGTGGTTCTCTTCACCACTTCGCCGGGAAAGAGCGATGACGCGAGGCGGCTCGGAGCGGATGAAGTCGTTCTGTCCAAAGATGCCAACGCGGTGGCGAAGCATTCTGGCAGTTTCGATTTCATTCTGGATGCTGTTTCCGCAGATCACGATATCAGCGCATATCTTAATCTCCTTAAACTGGATGGCGCCGTGTGTCTGGTCGGCGCGCCGGAGAAGCCTCTACCGGTGGCCGCGTTCAGCCTTCTGATGAATCGGCGGAGTCTGAGTGGTTCGGCGATCGGCGGAATTCCCGAAACCCAGGAGATGCTGGATTTCTGCGCTGAGCACGGGATTACGAGCGACATCGAGATGATCAGGATTCAGCAGATCAATGAGGCGTATGACCGGCTGCTGAAGGGCGACGTCAAGTATCGGTTTGTAATCGATATGGCTTCACTTTAGTAAGTCCTTCAACAAGGGTACGGTTTTCGGATCAGGATTCGAGTTGGGCAGAGATTTTATGTAGGTGTAGATCTCGCCCAACTCCGAGTCCGGGACCACTTTGGGTGAGAAGGATGGCATCCGGTTTGGTTGTCTGGGGTTGCGGACATAGGCTATGAACGCTTCCTGGGACATTTTCATGGGTACCAGTGGCGCTCCCGGGCCGTTCTGGCCGGAGTAACCGTGGCAGGTGTAGCACATGTATTTCTCGATATAGAGGGCCTTGCCGGGAGGCTGATCGGCCGCTGAGATCGGCAGCGTGCCTGCCAGGAGGAGAAAAAACGCGGCTCTCATGTTCAGCGGGGCTGTGTAATTACATCGATCAGCGCCGGCTCTCCTTTTTTTACTCTTTCGATTCCTCGTTTGAAGGCGGCCTGGAGATCTTTGGGATCGGTGATCGGGCCTTCTCCATAGAAGCCATAAGCTTGCGCCATTTTGGCGTAGTCGATATTCGGATTAGTGATCTTTGTTCCTATGTGGCAGCGATCGGCGCCTCGGTTATGAAGGCTGGCCTGCTGCTGCACGAACATTACCTCGGCGTGGTAGGCGCGATTGTTGTGCATGATGTGCAGCATCGGGATCTGATGGTGGGCGGCCGTCCACAGGACCCCGGGCGCGTAGTTCAGGTCGCCGTCCGTCTGGATATTAATCGAGAGCCTGCCGTGCTTCTTATTAGCGAGCGCCGCTCCTACGGCCATCGGCGCGCCCGCTCCCATGCCTCCGGCGCCGTGGGAACCTAAGTATTGATAGTGTTTGTCGAAGTCCCATAGCTTGTTCGGCCATTCACTAATGAAACCCTGCCAGGACACCAAAGACCAGTCTTCGTTCTTAATGAGGGGCCAGAGTTCGGCGGACAGGCGGGCCAGACTTACCGGACTCGCGTCCCATCCTATGGCTGCCTGGTCGATGGCGCGGTTGCGGGCCTGCAGGTTCGCCGCAGCCACCTTCGCGCCACGTTGTTGCAAGGCCGTTCTGCGGTCGGCCGTGATCTGTTTTTTGCAGGCTTCTATGAGCGCGGGCAGCGATGCTTCGGCGTCGGCTCCGATGTCGAGATCGACATCCGCCGCGTAGTGACCGAAGTCCTGGATGTTGCTCTTGAGGTAGAGATTCCCGGCCGTGATGTTAATCGTTTTGGCGCCACGCGCATGGGCGGCTCGCGCGGGGCCGGCGGCATCGGCGACTTCGAGATTGAGAATTACATCGGGTCGATAGCCTGGGCCGCCCGTACCAGCCAGCGGGTGGCGCAGCGGGAAGTTCATGCGCTCGGAACTGTTGACCGGGGCCTGCAAGGTCTCGGCGAGTTCCACCAACAACTTCATCCCATTGGGCGTTCGCGCCGCCCGCTGCGCCACGATGATGGGAGTTTCGGCATTCACGAGCATTCGTGCGGCCTCGGCGAGAGTCGCATCGTCGCCTTGCGGGGGCGTGGTCAGGGTTAGTCTGGGGATGGCCGGGCGCGGTCCGGTTTGCGGTCTGGCCTGAATTTCGTTATTGGCCACAATGAGAACCGGGCCCATGGGTGGAGTCATGGCGATCTTGTAAGCCCGGACCGCCGACTCGGCGAAGTGACCGAGCGAGTAAGGCTCGTCGTCCCACTTGACGTAGTCTCGAACCAGCGCACCCATGTCCTGCGCGCTGTGCAAGGACTCGACACCCGCTCCGCGCACGGCTCCGTCGGCATGATTTCCCACGACGATGTAGACGGGTATGCGGTCGGCGTAGGCGTTGTAGATGGCCATGGAAGCGTGCTGGAGTCCTACGGTGCCGTGAATCAACGCCATCATCGGCTTGCCTTCGATTTTGGCGTAACCATGCGCCATTGCTACGGCCGATTCCTCATGGCAGCAGGTCAGGAACTCAGGGCTTTTGTTCTCGCCATAGTTGATGAGAGACTCATGCAGCGATTCGAAGGTTGAACCAGGGTTCGCGGTGAGATATTCGAGATCGAGGGTCTTGAGGACATCCACCATGAAGTCGGAGCCGGGGTGCTCGATGACTCGTGCCGAGGCGAGTGGCGGGCGCGCCCCGGTGTCGGCAGCAAGGGTCTGGGCATTCGGCTGCGCCGTCGCATTACGAGGGGCCTCCGCTTCCTGCGCGAGCAAATTCGAAGGGACGGCAGACAATGCCGCTCCCGCTCCGCCCGCCACGGCGCTTTTCAGGAATCGACGGCGAAGGAAGCCGCGACGGCCGATCGGTGATTTGGTTGATTTCGCCATTTCTGGGGACAAATATACTCCATTCGCGAATTAGCCGGGCTCAGGAGATAGTCGGGCGGGCGTCATGCCGCCCATTTTGGCGCGAATCGGCAGTAGTTTTCGAAATCGTAGTGTTGTCTTTGGGCGGTTGCGGCGTCTGCCAGACGGAACTGGCGGCGGGCTTCGGCTTCGATTTCGGCGGTCGAAAAAAAGAACTGCCGGGTGATGGGTTCGGTTTCGGTCTGGAGGTGATGGTGGCCGTGTTTCACCTTCATCTTCAGCAGATTGTCGCGCAGGGATTTTTCGAGCGTGCGCTGGAGGCGCTGTTCGTAGAGGCTCAGGTTCAGGAAGGATTTGTTATCGTCGCGGAAGACTCGCGCGGCGGTGAGGACTGCATGGACCTGGGGGTGTTCGGTTTTGATTTCGCCGGCTTCTTCGGAATGGCCGAGGGAGAGCATGGCGTCTTCGAGCGAACGGGCGCGGTTCAGGCGCCATTGGGTATCACAGAAGGTTTGGGCGTATTGCTCTTCGAGCGGGGTCTCGGGGGCGAGGGTCTGAAAGAGGCGCCGGCAGAAGATGTGATATTGGTCCATGTCTTCGTACGGCATGACGACAGTGCGGCCGGTCAGGCCGTGGCGCAGGGCGTTCAGAGCGGAACGCTGTTTGCCTTCCTGGGTGCGGGGTCCGGTGGACTGGTTGGGTTGCGGGGATGCTGCGTTACTTGATGCCGGTTCGGTCGCAGGGGACATGAGTCTTTTGTCTTCTCCTGGCTATTCATTAGCATGCGTTTTTGGGAATGGCGCCGCCCATTCGGATTAAACCGTTGATTTTACGGAGAAAAAAGTGTGGCCGAGCGTGTGATCGCGAAGTAACCGTTCGCCATTTTGGCGGTGAGACTTGTCCCGCTCTCGTATCGCTCGCCTCGCGAGCGCCGATAATAAAGGATGATTGATCAGCCTGCCAGGAGATAGGAAGGTGACTATTCTCCGAGTGCCGGACGATGCACCCGGAGCGGTTCCAGTCCGGCAACCCGTCTTCAGGCGGCCCGACGGAATCTGCATAACCTCCGGCGTCCGTTAAGCGTCCGGTCACACCGTGTTGACTGTTCAGGCGGCGCTGAACCTGCGCGCTGCGGATAATGATAGAGAGAACCGCGTGCGCGTCGAAGCGAACTGGTTTTGGACAATCGCGATCTTTCCCGATTTCAACTGTCCGCAATGGATCGAAGCAGTTTAATTGAAACAGCTCGGCGTTGTAGCGGAGCGCACCAGGACGGCTCGGTCTACTCCACGAGATGTTCGGCCGCAAACGCAGTTTACCGAGAGGACCAATGGCAGAGACGTTCGAAGCCTACCGAACTCGAGTCCTAAGCTATCTTGGCGATGAGGAGCCCATCGGTGTCCAACAAGCCACCCCATCGCAGCTCGATCGGCGTCTGCGCGATGTCACGCCGGGGAGTTGATCCGGCGCCCTGCACCTGAAAAGTGGTCAATTGCCGAGATCGTAGCGCACCTGGCGGACGCGGAGCTGGCGATGGCGTGGCGATTGCGAAACATGCTGGCGAATCCGGGCGTGGCCTTAACGTGGTGGGATGAGGCGGCATGGGCGGAGCGCCTGGGTTACGCGCAGCAAGAGGCGAACCTTTCGGCAGGGCTCTTTCGGGCGCTGCGCGAGAGCAACCTGCGACTGTTGGACTCGGTCCCGCGCGCACGGTGGGTGGAGTGCTATGGGGTTCACGAGGTACGCGGACGGCAAACGGTGGAGGAGTTCGTCCGCCTGGAAGCGGCACACGACTTGAACCATCTTCGGCAGATCGACCGCATCCTGGGTGGCTGTATGTAGTGGTAGCCGTTTGGCTGCCTATGCCTCGGCGAACGCATTCAGTCGGTTGTAGCGACTAGCGATAACCAGCAAACAACGCCGCTCTTCTTGCAAAATATGCCAAACGAGCGATATGCTCAGCTGCCTGGGGTACACGCTGGGAAGCGATACTGCGGGGCGTTTCCACGTGCGAGTACGAGGAAGTTCTTCCGGAGATGGCGCAGACGGTGGGTGTGTCGCGCCGTTCGGTGAGCGGGGAAGCGGGTCCAAACCAGCGCCGAACAGTTGAAATCGCAGCGCGAGAAACGCTGGGACACCATCGGTTTGGCGCTCCCGTCCGTTGCCAGCCTCTCTGGAACCTGATATCGTGGACTGCTCAATTGTCGGATAGTAATTGACATCAATGGTCAAGGTTTCAGTGCGCATCACATCATCAGTGCGGCAGGCGTGGATAGTGCGGCAGGTGTGGATTGCTAAGACCGGAAGCACATTCCGGGCCTGGAAGCCGGCGCGACGGAAAACGCCGCCGCCGGGAGCAACAGGCGCAGACATTGAATCATGATGCGGGCTCAGGAATGGTCGAGCGTGGGTTACCTCGAGCGTGGAGTTACCTCCGCCTGGTTACTCACCGAAAGCCGTTTCCGAAAAACCTCCGGCCATGGTGACCTGTGTGCGCTGGCCACGATTCTCTGATGCAAAACCGAGACTGAAACTCGCAGGAGAAAGTAGCGTAATATGAAAGTCCCGTCGTCAGTCTTTCAGTTGTTGCATGGTATAAGCTCGGCCCTGGCGACGCTTCGCGTCACTACACGACCCTCGGGCAATCACTCGATTCGTTGTTTCGCAAACACGGGAATCGATTTCCCGTTCACGGAGGTCTAACGATGCGAAGACATTATCGCTTGTTCCTTTCGTTGCTGTTTCCAGCCTTTGTAGTCCTCAGCGGATATGCCGTCGTTAAGGCTCAGCAGAGAACTTCTCCGACGGCCAGCGGGAAGCGCTGGTCTGATGCAGCCACATGGCCTGACAGGAAGGTGCCAGGCAAAGACGGCGTTGTCACCATTGAGAAGGACATGGACGTTATCCTCGATGTCAGTCCGCCGCCGCTGCATGGTTTACGGATCAACGGCAAACTGAGCTTCGCAGATAATAAAGATCTTGAACTAACCACAGAGTGGATCATGTTGCACGGGGAGTTGGAGATTGGTAGCGAAGCCGCCCCCCACAAGCGCAATGCGACAATTACCCTGACCAATAACGTCCCGGGTGAAGACATTGAAGCAATGGGGGACCGCGGGATCATGCTCATGGGCGGAACCCTGAGCCTGCACGGTAACCGGAAAGACTCCTGGACCAGGCTCGCAAAAACAGCTGCCGCGGGCAGCAATACAATCGAAGTGCTGAATGCGGGTGACTGGAAAAAAGGTGATCAGATCGTACTCGCGTCAACGGATTTCGATCCACACCAGGCAGAGCAACGAACCATCTCGAGCGTCTCTGGAAAACTGATCACGCTGGACCAGAAACTTCAATATATGCACTACGGCCAGGTCACCTTCGACGTGGATGAGCGTGGTGAGGTCGGTATGCTCACACGCAATATCCGTATCCAGGCTTCAGCCGACGCGGAAACCTCATTCAGTGGCGGGCATGTGATGGCGATGGCCGGCTCAAAAATGCAAGTCTCCGGTGTCGAGTTCTTTCGGATGGGGCAGCACGAGAACCTTGCGAGGTATCCGATCCATTGGCATCTGGTCGGCGATACGCAGGGGCAATACATCGAGAACTCTGCGATTCACGACACCTACAGCCGCTGCGTGACGGTACATGGTACGAACAATGTGCGGGTTGAGAACAATGTGGCGTACAACAACGTCGGTCACTGCTACTTCCTCGAAGATGGCGTGGAACACGGTAACCAGTATCTTCGCAACCTGGGGATGCTGACCAAATGTCATCCCACCCGGGCATGTGATTCGACAAATGCACTTAACGGCTCCGGGGCCGGTCAAAATGCCACCGACGAGTTGATTCCTTCCGACAACACGGCGTCCACCTTCTGGATCACGAACCCCGACAATACTTACCGCGGAAATGTGTCCGCGGGTTCTGAGGCAACGGGCTTCTGGTTGGCTTTCCCGGAACATCCAACGGGTAAGTTTGAAGGGACAGAGGTCAGTAAGGCCACCTGGCCGCGTCGTATGCAGCTGAAGGAGTTTTCCGGCAACGTCTCGCACTCCGACGTCGATGGGCTGATGTTCGATCGCGGAACGAATGCACAGGGTAAGTTCAACCTTGGCGGGAACACGCATCTACCCTATACGGATCCCGGCGACACCAACAGTGCGAGGCTGGAATCGGTGATCAGAGACTTCACCAGCTACAAGAACAGTGGTGCTGCCATCTGGGCCCGTGGCGAGAATCATGTGTTCCAGGGCCTGAAACTGGCCGACAGCGGTATCGGCTACACCCATGCGTACCCTGGTGTGGCCCCGTACCACGGCGACTTTACCTCGAAAGTCGAGGACTCTCTGTTCGTGGGCGAAACCGACAACAAAGGCACCCCTAAAACCGAAGCGGAAATCGCATATGGTCGAACCATGCCTCGCAAGGACGCGGATTATCCGATTCGTGGCTACGAATACTACGACTTCACGCACCATATCACCAATACCAGGTTCGTCAATTTTGTGGACAATGCGACTCGCAAAACCGGAGCCATTTCTTACCTGCTGTACACCAGCTTTCCAATCAGCACCAACAACGATGTCGAAGGCCTGAAATTCGAGAATGCCAAGCCGGTATATTTCCCACCGCAGCAGGATCGCCGCTGGTCCTTCTCCGGTGAATTCGGACGTTTTGGAGGCTGGAATGGCGCGGTGTTCCACGATATCGACGGGTCGGTCGGCGGCGTCCGCGATTCCTACATTGTGATTGACAATGGGATCGCGGACGATCCTCAACACTGTCAGATCAAGCCGGACTGGAACGCTGCCGTGTGTAAGGGCGATATGGGGCGCATGCAGATTGGCGCCGGAGGTGGCGGCGGTCTCGGAGGTGGTGCTGGACGCGGAGCTGCCGGTCCTGGCGCGCCTGCTGCTCCCGGTGGTCCCGCGGCGGCTGGCGGTCCCGGCGCTGCTGGAGGTCGTGGCGGAGCCGGAGGTCGAGGAGGTTTCGGTAGAGGAGGTGCACCCGCTCCACCGATCGTTCTCAGCCGCAACGGCAGGCAATTTACCGTCAATGGGGACACCACGGTACTTGCCGGTACCGAGATCCGGGCGGAAAGCGAAGCGCCGTCCCTGACCATTGGCCTGAGGGAGCTGGACAGCGGCTCATGGGTTATCTTCGAGTTACCGGGATACTCCAGCGCAGCTACGGGCACCGCACAAACCAGCATGGATGCGCTGCGCAGCGCCACCAGCACCTCGTACTACCGCGGAGAAGGCACACTTTGGGTAAAGCTGGTCTCTAACGGTGGTGGCGCTCGTCCCGGTCGCGGCGGCGGAGTTGGGAGCAGTATCCAGGTCAGCAGGTAAGCTGACTCCTGCTGTCTAAGGAAGAGCCCCCGGCGCAGGCCGGGGGCTTTCTATTTCGATCGTTTTCGGGAAACTGGGACGTCGTGATTCCAAACTTTCTATCGCAATTGATGCGAGCGCGCCGCTATCGTGCAGACCTCTTCAGTCTGGTCATTAGCCAACAAATTCAGGAGACGCCGCCCTGGATAGCGATCGAGATCTTGTTCTCTGGGTCCCGATCTAAATTGAACGGTGGTGCCAGGTTTTGGCTATGCTCGCACAACGCCGCGCCCGGCAAACGGCAAGCCGCAATCACGCAGTGGATCCTTCAATAAGCCGAAGCCCGCTTCGCGTCGTGATCGTGACCGTTCCGCCAATGAGGAGCCTTGATGTGTTCGGTCCTGCAGAGGTATTTGGCGATGCGAAGATGCGAATTGGCTGCGTGGCGGAGATCCGGCGTATAACGTCAACATCATTCGGCGTGCGCCGACTGCGTGGTTGCGAATCATCTCGGCACGCCGGTGCATACGGATCAGTGCCGCGTATGCCGCGTAAGCATCGATGAGCCTATCTTTCCCTTGCGGATGGTTTTAACAGTCAGGTTCGATGCCGATCCGATCATTGTTGAATGCTCGCCGCGGTTCCGAGCAGTAGCTGTCGATGAAGTCGCGGCTCGCGTGATTATCCGCGCGTTGGAAGGAAGAAGGAGGCTATGTGTCATAGCGTGAGCCGCACGAAATAGTCCGTACACTCACGCCCCGCGCACACTTCTCGGGCACATCACCCATCCGTCTGGGATATCAGGATCTGCAGTAAGGTGACGACTCAAAGCGCGAGCGCCTGAAACGGACCAATTCGGCGACTTCGGCCACGATAATCTTTGAACGCCGCGTTATATGGATACCGATCTTGCCTTCGGGAAGACCTTTGGCTTCCGTGAGCGCCCGGCAGTTGAAGTACAAACTGGAGATTTTCAATTTCGGTTCCACCTGGCATTCCAACGACAACCCGGTATATCCGTCCTTCGGGCAACTTTTCCTTCAGTTCGCCAGTGCCGCTCAATGGTGCTGTAAGCGTAAATCTATGGAATCCCCGCAAGATTCAAATGAGTCTTGCGTATTCGTGATAGCGTAGTTCGGTTGTTATCATAATTCTGCTCGCTTATGCTCCACTCTCAGGGTTTTCCTGAGCTTTACCTCGATGCCCCGTATCTGTTTCTAGGCGCATCCTTCGTGACGTGTGCGTTCATTGCAGCAGCGATCCCAATTATTCGCCGACAGTATGATCCCCTCTTCGTATGGATAGCCGTCTTTGCGCTTCTGGATGGAGGCAGGCTCTGGTTGCAATCCGACATTCCCTGGGGCGCCCCTTCTCCAATCTTTGAACGTATACGATGGGCCATCGATTTCCTCACTGCCATTCCCATCTTCCTTTTCCTCCAGGCCACCGACTTTCTCAACCACTTCCTTCGCGTATGGGCGTGGATCGCGGGCATCCTTTGTCTCCTCTTGTTCATTGGCACTCTCGCTATCGGACATTCACCGGTGTTTCGCCTGATCTTTGACTTCGCGATGGCTGCTTCGGTTGCGGTGTTCCTTATCTGGTTCCGCGCCGGTAAAGATTCACGTATCGTCAGGGTAGCTCTCCTGATCTATGTCACTGCTTCCGGCATCGCGTACCTGGCCGCCATCTCGGGCTTTCACTGGAGAATCGAACCATGGGCCTGCGCGCTTCTTCTCGGCGGTCTCGGCTATGCCGCCACCAGCCACGCGCTGGCCCGCGATCACCAGCTTCACGATCTCGAGATGGAGCTTACAATGGCGCGCAGAATTCAGCGATCGATTCTCTCCACCGATGTACCGGCTTCCACCAGCTTCAACGTAGTGACCCGATACGTCCCGATGACCGCAGTAGCGGGCGACTTCTACGAAGTGGTGGCGATGGATGATCGGCAGGCGGGTCTTTTTATCGCGGATGTTTCGGGGCACGGCGTGCCAGCTGCACTGATTGCTTCGATGGTGAAGCTCGCGGTTGATTCCCAGCGCGCTTTATTCGCCTGTCCCGGTGAGCTTCTCAGTGGAATAAATGCGCTTCTATGCCGAAATGCCCGGTCTCAACTGGTGACGGCAGCTTACGCCTATCTGAATTGCGAATCGAATCAATTGCTCTACTCCGCCGCTGGGCACCCGCCCATGTTGCTATGGCGTCGAGGAGAAGTAATAGCGTTGGAGGAAAACGGATTGCTGATGGCGGCTTTCCCATTCGCGACATATTCGGCAACCGCAGTTAACCTGGAAGAACGAGACCGTATCTTGCTATACACCGATGGCGTTCTGGAAGCGGCGAATAGTGATGATATCGAGTTCGGACCTGACCGTCTTTCCGCGATCCTGAATAAGAGTGAAACGCACTCGATCTCTGAGGTAGCCGATCTTATCGTGTCAGAGGTATCGGCATGGTCGAACACGCAGGGAGATGACATCACGGTCTTGTTGTGCGAATACAAAGGATTGTAGCTTTCGCGTGGAAATCACGTCTTAATGGCATTGAACCTATGATGTATGTCGCAGCGCCGAGCCTTATCTGACGGCCGTGACGAAGCAGTGCGCCCGCTCAACGGCAACAGCCCCTCCAGCGTATTGGAATCCAGACCACTATAGATTTCGGATCGCGGGATTTACTCTATTTTCAAGCGATTACTTCGTGATCAATGCGAGTTTGCCCAGGTAGTGATCATTGAGCGCGCGTTGAGCGTCGGCGGCTTGATCCAGAGGGAATGTCCGGGCGACCTTGACTTCGAACGGACCGGCGTCGATAAGGCGGTTCACCTTGTCTAAGGGGGGCGGGTTATAGTCGCCGTCGTAGCTTTGGAGTTTAATGCCAGCACGTTCTTTGGGAACGGGTTGCACACCGTTGGGGTAGGCGACGCGTCCACCAGTTCGTAGAGCGGCTAAGGATTTTTCAGCTGCTTCACCACCCGTCGTCAGGAGGACGGCATCAAGACCTTCGGGTGCGAACTGGCGCGCGGCAGCGAGCACGTCTTCTTTATATCCATCCACAACCGTGTCCGCACCAAGACCGCGCACAAAGGCAACACCATCGTCGCCCGAGGCCACAGCCAATACGCGCGCGCCCATGCGTTTGGCGAATTGCACGGCCAGGTGACCAATGCCGCCGCTGGCGCCAAAGATCAATAAGGACTCCCCACTTTTCAAGCCCAGCATTGTATCAAGACCTGCAAGAGCCGTGACCGCATCAACGGCCATGGCAGCGGCTTGCGGCATGGTGAGTTTTCCCGGGATGAGCGCTAAACTGGTTTCTTTCACAGCAGCATACTGCGCATAAAATCCGCCCTTAGGATTCAGAAAGGAAATTCCGTAAACGCGGTCGCCCTTTTTAAACCGCTTCACTTCGGGTCCCACGGCTTCAACAGTGCCGGCGCCATCGGATCCCAACACAATCGGAAACACCGGCTTCATATTGAACTCTTTGGCAAATCCGCCTTCCCGTTCAAAGGGATCCCAAACGCCGATGCCAGCGGCTTCTACATGAACCAACACTTCATCGGCGCCCACCACCGGGACGGGAAGCTCCTGAGTTTCTAACGTTTCAATTCCACCAAACCGATCAATCGCCACGGCCTTCATTGTCTTATTCGGTGTTTGAGTCATCGAAATCCTCCTTGTCCAATAATAGGACCGATTCAACAGGTCCTCTTTGTTGGGTCTTTCAACCGGTGGGCACAGACAACAGCGGTTCAAGTCCACCTGTCCATTAACTCATTTAACAGTCCGGCAAACCTTTGAGGCAATGCCAATCGTTTCCGGTTCGTCGCATTTCGAACGCCTGCGCGTTCGGAATTCCCGGAAACCGCGAACATGCTTGCCAGGCAGGCGCGTTTCGGACTTTACGAATTGCGAGCGAAAAGTCGGCGTTGCAACGGCGACCGTCGTGGCAATCGGGGACGGCAGCGCCGGCTGTCGCAAGGGCGTTTTGCGGTACTTAAGTGTTCTCGATCTGTTCTGTTAGCCTTGGGGTGGAGAAGTCACTTGAGCTTTACAAGAGGACTCAATCATGACGAATAGAGAAGCCGGAATCAATGTAGTCCGCGAAATGATGGGCGACCAGGCGGCCGCAAAACTCAGCGCTTCCGCTAACTCAAACACCTTCGGTGCCGCGATCGCTGCCTACGCGGTCGACCAGGTCTTTGCGGATATCTGGACTCGTCCCGGTCTGGACAGACGCTCCCGCAGCCTGGTTTCGATGTCCGTCATGATTGCCATGCGTCAGCCTCATGAATTCGCCATCCACATGGGGGCAGGGCTCAATAACGGCCTCACATTGAAAGAAATCGAGGAAGTTCTCATCCAGGCGCTGCCATATGTTGGCTATCCTGCCATCGCAACGGCGCTGGCTGCTGCTGCCGATGTTATCAAGGAGCATGGTCTGGACGTCGACGAAAACTACGCTGGCCACCGCGGCCTGCTTTGACATTAAACGGCATCCGCACTGCCGGTGTTGAAAGACGCCTGACTGTGCAACCCGAAGCTGATCATCCGGATATAACAATTTCACAGAGATATGTTTGGGCGCGACATCGATGGTAATCTTCAATTTGTTCCGGAGTGGCTGCCGCCTGAGCAAATGGAGTGAAACCGCCGAGACCTTCGCGATTGCCTGAGCGACATGGATTCCTCGCTGAGCTTCTCGATGAGTCGGGCGCACCGCTTGCTTACGCGCGCCGTGCGGTAACGTCTGTTGACGCGCTACGCTGTGGTCGATGCACAAGACGGTTGATGACTACATGCGTTCTCCCCTTGAGATTCGTCCGCGTGAGGTTTGCTTTTATGCTGCCTCGTTTTATGACAGAGAGGGGCAGGCGCAGTCGGTTAAAGTCTGCGTCACGCTTCGGGATGGAGACGCGGGCAAACTTATCAAGCGGATTAAGAGTCGCGGGGGAATCGGCGGTATTGACGAAACCGGGCTGCTTCGCTTTGTTGTCTGGCCGCCAGCGGTAATTGAGGTTCGAGATCTATAAGCGCATTCGTTGTCGCTCCCTCGGGTCAGGGCTCAGTAAGTTGTGGCGGGTCAGGCTTATCTGCGGCCGCGTGGGGCTTCGTGGCCGTGCGGGTCGTGCATGGCCTGACCGCGAAACGGTACGCGATTTGCCGCAACTGGCGCGCCGCGCGGGGGCATCGGCCCACGATAGCCTTTGCGGAAGTCGTACGCGTGATCGACGTGACCGTAAAAGCGTGCCGGTCCGTGATACCAGGGACCCGCACCGATGAACACGCCCCCTGAAAACCATTCCGGTCCGTAGTAGCCGTCCGGGGCGCAGGCATAGGGTGGGACCTCGTAATAGCCGTAGGGGCAGATCGGCGGTCCATCGACGCCTACCGCTACGCGGTCCGGACCGCAGCCGAGCGTGAGGACGGTCGCAGCGGCAGTCACGAGACCGAGGTAGCCAGTCATTTTCATGAATTTGTCTTCCCGCCATCGAGACCATCCGAGTTACCTCGACGTTTCGTAGCCGGAGGGACGGATGGTATTGCGGCTCGCAAATCGTGTCGGATGCCGGAGGAAGAAGACCCGCCCGGCGACAAGATCGCCGGCACCACCAGTTAGTTCTCGACAGGCGCCTTATCCGCGTGGTCGATCACCAGCGTTTGCCTCGGGACTTTGCTTCGCACCAGCTTCAATCCGAGTTGTGATTGCACGGCGTCGAACAGGTCGGGGGCAGGCGTGTCGCTATCTGCGTTCGAAACACCGGGTTTGTATTCGAGGTGAAAGCTGTACGTTCCCGTGAGGCCAGTGCGGTCTTCGGCTGGCATCCCGACGGTTGTCCCGAGAAATTTGGCGATTGATGACATCTGTTCGTTCAATACCGTTGCACGATGCATGTCATTTACGCGGATCGTGGCCTCGAAGCCGGTTCCCGGAGGAAACATTGGATTGTCGGGGAATGGCGCGGGAAAACCGCTCTTGTCCACGAATGTGCCGGGCGGAGTTCTTATGGCGGGATCGCTTGTCCTGGGATCGGCGGGTTCTGATGCAGGGAGGGCCTTTAGTTTGGTTCCGCCTCGGGCGACTTCCACGGCGTACCCGCTTACGTCTCTGGTCTCTTGATGGACGGCGAGCTTGAACCGTTCTTTCAGCAGATTCTGAACCATCAGCTTGAAATCCGGGACAGTGGTGCCCGTCGGCACGGTCGCGGCGATGTCGTAGGTTTCCGTCTCGAGCCAGTTGGGTCCGGAAATACGGTCGGCCGGGAGATCGTACGCCATCATGAGGATTCGGATCAGCCGGATTTTTGTCCAGGTAATTCGGGTCGGGTCGTGATTCGTCATGTTGAAGGGACCTGGGGGCAACGGCCCTCCGTCCATGGAACCGAATCCGTTGCCTGGTGCACTCGCTTTTACGGACGCGATTTCGAATCGCGGCGGTGTTTGCGGCTCCTGACCAAAATTGAGGCCTCCGGCCAGGAACGCGATGCTTGCGGCCCAGAGAAGATTTTTCATGCTCTGGCGAACCATGTTAATACCGCTGGAGAAGCGAGCTGAAGTTCCGTGCGGGCAGAGGCCCGACGGCAGACCCGAAGGTTTACCCCACGAGATGCCCACATGGCTCATGTATTCTGCATTCATGCACAGCCGGAAATTGGGAAACAGCGATTTGCAGATTACACCTTTGGGTGTTGGCGCGTGGGCCATGGGCGGGGGCGGGATGCCGATGGCGTGGGGTCCGCAGGACGATAACGATTCGATCGGCGCGATCCACGCGGCGCTCGATCGGGGGATCAACTGGATCGATACGGCCCCGATTTACGGGTTTGGGCATTCCGAAGAGGTGGTGGGGCGGGCGATCAAGGGCAGGTCGGACCGGCCTTATGTGTTTACCAAGTTCTCGATTGTGTGGGACCACAAACGGGAGGTTACGCGCAATTTGAAGCGAGAGTCGGTCGTGCGTGAATGCGAGGAGAGTTTGGGCCGGCTTCAGATCGAAGCGATCGATCTGTATCAGGTTCATTGGCCGGATCCGGCAGAGGATATTGAAGAGGGCTGGGCGGCTGCGGCGGATTTGCAAAGAGCGGGTAAGGTGCGCTGGATCGGAGTCTCGAATTTCAAGCCGGAGCAGATGACGCGGCTGGGGGCGATCGCGCCGATTACTTCGCTGCAACCGCCTTATTCGATCCTTTCGCCGGATGTCGAGGCGGAGATTCTGCCTTTCTGCGGCGTGCATCATATCGGGGTCATTGTGTATTCGCCCATGAAATCGGGGCTGCTGAGCGGCGCGATGACTCGCGAACGTATCGCGACCATGCCCGAGGATGATTTCCGTCAGCGGACTATTTCGTTCAAAGAGCCGCTTTTGACACGGAATCTGAATCTGGTGGAACTTATGCGCGCGATCGGGGCACGGCATGGGCGGACGCCGGGGGAAGTGGCTCTGGCGTGGACTCTGCGTCGGCCGGAGGTTACCGGAGCGATTGTGGGGATGCGCTCGCCGCAGCAGGTGGACGGTGTGGTGGGCGCGGCGGACTTTCGGCTTTCGTCCGGCGAAGTGGGAGAGATCGCGGCATTCCTTCGCAATAACACACCACAGCAGAATACTCCTCCGGCTGCGGCGTAAGTATGCAATTTTGCAAATGCGGTCACTTGCTGTTGGGCGCCGCGGCATTGCTCCCTCCCAAGCCAGCACCCGTAAAGGCTGAGGTCCCCATAAAGGGGACCCGTCAGGGGGATGCTGGGTCGCGGCTCGGTATGACTAAGGGTACCTAGTGGAACAATACGCTCTCAGTTTTATCCCGGAACGGCGGATCTATTCGCTGCGCGAGTTGAGCGACGGGATTCGCGCGGCGCTCGATCGGGGGTTCACTAATGTCTGGGTATCAGGGGAGATTTCGGGCACGCGGGTGATTCCGAGCGGTCATTGTTATTTCACTTTGAAGGATAGCGATGCGCAGATTAAGTGCGTGTGCTGGAAGCTTTCGTACTGGCGTTTGAAGTTCAAGCCGAAGGATGGCGTTGAGGTGCTGGTGCGGGGCCGGGTGGATATCTATGAGCAGCGCAGCGAGTATCAGTTCGTTGTGGAGGCCATCGAGCCGCAGGGGCACGGGGCGCTGCAGATTGCGTTTGAGCAGCTCAAGCAGAAGCTCCTGGCGGACGGGTTGTTTGAAGCTTCACGGAAACGAAAGCTGCCACGCTTCCCTTCCCGCATCGGGATTGTCACGTCGCCCGAAGGCGCAGTGGTTCGTGATTTCGTGAAAGTGCTCTCGCGCCGGTTTCCAGGGCTGCATATAAGAATTTTTCCGGTGCGCGTGCAGGGCGCGGGGTCTGTGGAAGAGGTGTGCCGGGGATTGAAGTTTTTCGGCACTACCGGGTGGGCGCAGATCGTGGTGATCGCGCGCGGCGGCGGGTCGCTGGAGGACCTGTGGACCTTTAATGAGGAGGTGGTGGCGCGGGCGATTGCGGCGTCGCCGATTCCAGTGGTGGCGGCGATCGGGCATGAGACGGACGTGACGATCGCGGATTTTGTGGCGGATTTGCGGGCGCCGACTCCGTCGGCGGCGGCGGAGATGATCGTTTGTACGCGGCAGGAACTGCTGGATCGGATTGACGGCTGCCGGCGGCAGGCGAATCGGGCAATACGTTATCGGCTGGCGATGCTGGCGCGGCGGTTGCACGATCAGGCGATTGATCGGGCGCAAGCGCTGCTGCATCGGAGTCTGGCGCGGCGCACGCAGCGTGTGGACGATACAACGGAACGGTTGCGAGCGGCAGTGCGGCGGCAGATTGCAGGGCGGGAGCGGCGGCGGCGGGGGCTGGAGGAGCAGCTTCGGTATTTCGATTTGAGGCCTCGGCTGCGGCGGGATCGGGAGCGTTTGAACGAGAGTGCGGCGAAGATGGCAGCGGTAATGCGATTGCAGTTGAACCGGGGGCGGCAGCGATTCGAGATGCTTTCGACGAAGCTCGTACAACTGGATCCGCGGCTGGTGTTGTCGCGTGGGTATGCGATTGTTCTGAATGATCGGGCTGGGATCGTGCGCCAGGCGGCGGATGCTCCGGCAGGCAGCGAGATTGAGATCCTGCTGGCTAAGGATGCGTTGAAGGCTCGGATTATCGAGGGCTAGATGACAGCTCCCGAGGGGACGTTCATTGCGCGGGTGCTGGATGGTGGGATTCAGCTTCCTCCAGCGATACACCGTTATTGCGGCGCGGCAGGATGGACGTTGTTTCGTTTTGTTGTGGTGGACAGGAATCACCTGGTTATGCGGCCGGTTCTGGCGGAGGATGCGGCGGGTGAGTTTCATGCGAGCCTGGGCGGGGATGGGCGTTTGTGGATTCCAGCGGAGTTGCGCGCGTCGGTTGGTTTGGGTGAGCAGAGCGTGATGCTGCGGGTAGAGGACGGGGCGATCGGGGTTTATTTGCGAAAGGTGTTCGATACGCTTGGATTTCGGCCGGGTTGAGTCTTGACTGACCTGTGATCTCGATTGAGGAATACCTTAAATAGCAACTTTCGCCCGGCTTGCGATTTTGTTGAAGGCGAGGTGCGGGAGCGCAACGTGGGGATGCGGTGGCATTCTGTGCGCTGGGCGAGATCGTGTCTTGGTTTAATCAGCGCAAGAAGACCTTGAGGCTTCAGTCGTGGCCCGAGCTTCGCATGCGTGCAAGTCCCAGCCGAGTGCGGATTCCGGGTGTAGTGGTGAGTGAAATTCCGCTGCCCGGTGCGATTCATCCCGGCGGACTGGAGCGCAGCATGGCGGACGCGAGTGTGCCGGGTGAGAAGATTAACGCTTTCCTCAGCCCACGATTCTGTCAGCCCTGGAGGCCGCTGCGCCATTACGGCTTTATTTGTTAATCCCTTTCGACTTCACATCCCAGTTCGAATTCGTGCAGAGACTGCAGTCTTTGCCGACGAACATCTTGCCGGCTTCCTTGTCGCCTTTCAGCGTCCACAGGAGCCAGTTCGAGGCGACGTTGGCGAACTCGCCGCCGCCGGGATGAAAGTACGTCGCGCTGTGGCCGGCGTTGTGCCGCGCGCCATAGAACTCCGGCACGTGGTTGATCGCTTCGAACGTCGCCGCCGACGCCCCCATCAGGAAGTCCGGTTCGCCACCGTTGAGCAGCAGCACGGGTCCGTGCAGCTTAGGGAGTGCGTCCGCAGTCGGTTGCGCCGACGGGCCACCGCGTCCGGCTGCCCCCTGCGCCTGCCCGGCGGGCGGCGTCTGCACGCCGGAATTGAACACGCCGATGGTTTTGACGCGGGGATCGGCGCCGAGCGCGATCGAGAGAAATCCTCCGCACGACGTACCCATGACCGCAACCTTATCGACGGCGATTTTGCCGTTCAACGGCGAGCCGGCTCGTGCGTTTTCTTTCCCGGCCCAGTCGATCGCGGCGCGCATGTCATCGGCGGTCTCCTGCCGTGGGGCGGCGCCTTCCTGAGGGACCGTGCCTATCACCAGGATGCCGTGCGAGGCGATCGTGGTGAGAAAGCCCGAGAAGTGCGTGCTGTCGATCGCGCATCCGCCGTTGCCAAACACCATCACGGGCAAGGTGTCCTTCCGGGGAAAGGCGTCGAGCGCGGCCGGGCGATAAATGTTAAAGCCGGGCGAGCCGAACGCTGGTTCGGACGTCACCTGGTACGGTCCAGGCTCCGCCTTCGGGGCGCCTTCGAGAGGCAATGCCCGCGAGATCATCTCACGGGTGATGCCGGGCGGTTGCGCGAGGCACACTCCGGCGCCCGTAAGAAAAACTGCGGCGGCAGCAATGAGGATCTTCTGCATAATCCGTCTCCTCCGGAAGCGGAATTCTATCAAATTGAGAGCGTCGACGCCCCAGCAAAACTTCCCAACACAGGTACTCGATCGACCTCTGAGCAGTCAGCCGCGCCTGGACGTAAGACTGCCCGGCCGTTCTTCAGGCATCCCGGTGGGGATCATTCAACGCGCCGCCGACGATCCGTTCAGAGCGCCACCGACCCTTCCACAACGCGGTTTTGGGGATGACACCACAAGTCCGAAGCCAATGGCGGCGACTGAATTAGCAGGCCGAAATTCTACGTGGCAGTTTTGCATACTGGCTATGTAACCGTTCTCCCAACCCGCAGATTCGAATCGGGGAGAGCTGGAGAATAAGCCCCATGGCGCTCGGAAACAACTGTGCCGGCTGAGAGCCGCGCCGCAAAAACGATCCGGGAGATATTCGATTCCGGCCGGCCGCTGACTTATATTCATTCCGCCGAAGAAGAGCGTGTGGGAAAGGTCCTGCGCGAAGCCGGCGGCGATGTGCCCATCTGGACCTGGAGCCTGACGGAAGGGTTGTCGCGCGACGGCGACGCGTCGGAACCAGGGACGGACTCGCCCCGCGCTGTGCTGGACTTTATCGTCGCGCATGTGAGCCCCGGCATCTTTCATCTGAAGGATTTCCACGACCCGCTGCGCGAATCGCCCGAGATCCGGCGGCGGCTGCGGGACGTGTACCAGAATGCTTCGGGAAAGGGGAAGTTCGTGGTGATCGGCTCTCCCGTGCGGTTTATTCCGGAGGAACTGGAGCGCAGCATGATCGTGGTGGAGCTTCGTCCGCCCGATACGGTCGAGCTGGTGGAATTTCTGCGCGGAGAAAATGGCACAGCGGGCCTGAGCGAGGACTTTCTGCATCAGCTGGCGAAGGCGCTGCAGGGTCTGACGCTGGATGAAGCACGCTATGCGCTTCGCCGAGGCCTCACGGCGGGTGAGAGTCTGGGGCCGGAGTCCGCTTTTTCGACTGTCGTTCTTGCGGCTGTGCTCGAAGAAAAACGGCTGCTGGTGAACCGCGGCGGAGTCGTTGAGTTCATCTCCAGCGGGACCAATCTCGGCGAGCTCGGCGGCCTCGAGGGTTTGAAGGGGTGGCTGCTGGAGCGTGGCAAGCTTTTTCAGGGACGCGAAAGCCTGCAGGCGGAGCTCGTTCCCAAAGGGGTGCTGATCATGGGAATTCCCGGCTGCGGGAAGAGCCTGTGCGTGAAGGCGATTGCGTCTCATTTTCAGCTGCCGCTTTATCGCATGGATATGATCGAGATTTTTTCCGGCCGCCACGGCAAGCCCGAAGGAGCGTTTGTGGCGGCTTGCCGCATGATGGAAGACATGGCGCCGGCGGTGCTGTGGTTCGACGAGATTGAGATGGGCATTACGTCCACCGAATCGAGCGGCGAGCAGGGCCGTATTTTCGCGTTTTTCCTTACCTGGATGCAGGAGAAGGCGCGGGGGCTTTTCGTCGCCGCGACCGCTAACCGGATCGATCTTCTTCCCGCGGAGATGATTCGCAAAGGGCGGTTTGATGAAGTCTTCTTCGTCGATCTGCCGCAGGAGGACGAGCAGATCGAGATTTTCCGCATTCATCTCAGCCGGCGCGGCATCGATCCGGCGGGTCTGGATCTGGCGAGGCTGACCCAGTTCACCGCCGGGTGGACGGGCGCCGAGATCGAGCAGTGCGTAGTGTCTGCGGCGACCAAAGCGCTGCTCGCCAATGAGCCTTTGACCGAGAAAGATCTGGTGGGCGTGGCTGCGAAATTTGTGCCTTTGTCAAAAACGATGAAAGAGCAGATCAGCCACATTCGCGGATGGGCATTCGAACGCGCGGTGCGTGCCTCGCCGCAGCGGTGGCCTGGGCGTTAGTACTTTGGCTGATCCTGAAAAAGTGCCGGGTACGGAGCCGCGCCCCCTATGTGGGGCCGAATCAGATCAATCTGGAAGTGCCACTACTCGAAGACTCTCCGACAGACATCACCATCTCCACGCCTACCGGGGACCTGCCTCCGACGGCGATAAACGTTGCAGGTTCGATCGGCGTGTTTGGTGTTCTGAATACCGATGGATCGGTTAACAGCCCCAAGAATCCCGTAGAGACAGGTTCGATCGCGTCGTTCTACGTAACAGGCCCCGGTGTGCCCCGTCCCACCCGTTAGAAGATGGTCTCATTTCGCCGATGGCGATTCCGGCGTTTTATGGGCGTTGTTGAAGTCAGCTCGGATTTCACCAGGGCCCCTGTGCCCGTTCTATACGCCGGAACCGCACCGGGCGTGGCGTTGTGAACCAGGGTGCTTACGGTAAGCGTGCCGGGCTTCTACAATTCCACGTTCATTGCGGGCACCTCGCCGGGCGTTACTGTTTTCACCAAATAGCCTTACGCTCCCAGATGAGGCTTCCAGGAATCCTGCCAGGCGTGGCCTCCGACCCCGAAGGCGAACAGATCGAGGTTGTTCGCCCCGCGCGATACGGCCGCGATCTGCTGATGTTGATGATCGAAGACCATTTTGCCGGGAAGAGGGAAAAAGTCTGAGTTCCAGTTGCCTGCCCAGAAGGTGGTCCACGCGTGGTTATCGTTGCCCATTACGAACAGATCGAGGTTGTTGGGCGTGCGTGAGACGACGGCGATCTTCTGATGCACACGGTCGAAAACGGCCTGGCCGGGAAGAGGGAAAAAGTCCGAGTTCCAGTTGCCTGCCCAGAAGGTGGTCCAGACGTGGTTGTCGTTGCCGATCAGAAACAGGTCGAGGTTATTGGGTGCGCGGGAAACGACGGCGACCTGCTGATTCACGCGATCGAAGACGGCCTGGCCGGGAAGCGGGAAAAAGTCCGAATTCCAGTTGCCTGCCCAGAAAGTGGTCCAGACGTGGTTATCGTTTCCGATGAGAAACAGGTCGAGGTTATTGGGGGCACGGGAAACGGCTGCGACGTGCTGATTTACGCGATCGAAGACGGCCTGGCCGGGAAGCGGGAACCAGTCGGAATTCCAGTTGCCCGCCCAGAAAGTGGTCCAGACATGATTATCGTTTCCGATTACGAATAAGTCGAGGTTATTGGGCGCGCGCGAAACAGCCGCGATCCGCTGATTGACGCGGTCGAAGACGGCCTTGCCGGGAAGAGGAAACCAGTCGGAATTCCAGTTGCCTGCCCAGAAGGTGGTCCAGACGCGGTTATCGTTTCCGATTACGAACAGGTCCAGGTTATTGGGTGCGCGCGAAACGGCCGCGATTTGCTGATGCTCGCGATCAAAGACGGCCTGGCCGGGAACGGGGAACCAATCGCCATTCCATTTGCCGCCGGCCCAGAAGTTGGTCCAGACGTGATTGTCGTTTCCTATTACAAAGAGATCCAGATTGGCCGGCGTTCGCGAGACCGCGGCGATTTGCTGATGTTGAGAATCGAAAACCGCTTTTCCGGGAAGGGGAAGCCACTCTGGATTCCAGGTTGATGCCATTTCGTCTCCTGTTCACAATATGTATTTGTTCAGCTGAGTGCGCGCGCGCCGCGATGCGCCAGAAGCGCACGCGCACTCTTTTTCTTGTGCGCTGTGGGAGGAAGAATGTTTCATGCGGGAGAAGCGCCGCCTGAGAAATTCCCGTCAAAATGCCGCGCCGGCATTTGCCTGGCAGGGGGAAGGAGGCAAAAAGCGCTTGCTTCCGCGCACGGCTCGGAAGTGTATCCGGATGTTTGAGAAGGCGGCGACGGAAGGGTGTTCTTAATTCTCGCTGGGCATCTTTTCCACGTAGTCGACGATGAATTGATCCACCATCGCTTTGCGGGACTCCAGCTTCAGCCCCATTGATTGCACGGCATCCGATACCGACGAGCCTCCGGCGCCCGGATCCGGCGCGGTCGATACTTCGCCTCCCGCTCCGCCTGGCGCAGGCATCGGAATGTTCGCCCCCGCGGCCCTCGCCATCGCAATTATTTCCGCCAGCGAGATATCGAGCGATGCGTCGTAGTTGCCTTTGATGCCGGTCATGTCCACAATTTGCCGCGCGGCCGCGCCGCCACCCATTTGCGTCATGAGCTGGGTCATCATATCGGCAAAGCCGGGCATCGTCGTCATTGTGAAATCTATGTGCATCGACTGCGTGGCGAGGTTCAGCTTGTAGGACATCTTCCCCTTCAGCCCCATATCGACCACCGAACTGCCGGTAGAAAGATCGATCGTTGCGCGCACTGGTCCCTCCGGACCATCCATCTTCATCTCGCCCGGCTTCAGGGGCGCGCTCTCATCGATGGCGACCGGCTTTTCGGCCGAAGCCTTCAGCTTAGGGCCACCCTTTCCCACTACGAGAGCCAACACGGGACGCTCAACGCTGGCGCGATGCGTCATCAGATTGAACCGATCTTCGAGAAGCGACTGCAGCATTTTGGGCGCGTCTTCTCTCGCCGATCCGTCCGGCATCCTGGCTACTATATCGAAACGGGTCGTGGCCATCCAGTCGGGCCCGGTGATCTGGTAGAGCTTCACGCCGTAAGCGTAGGTCATGAGGGTCTTCAGATCGACGTAACGGTATTCGGCCCGACCGGACCCGATATTTGCTCCGAAGGGCAGCTTCCCACCTTCTCGTAATGCGGCCACCATTTTGACCGGATCCATGGGCGGGGCCGGTTTGATGGTGGCTACTTCGAAGGATGGCTTTGCCTGGGCGAAAGCCGAGACGGCCGTGAGCGCCAGGCAGATCGCGAGTTCCTGGAACGTTTGCCGCATATGGCTGGTTGAGACCTGTTACTCACATGTAAGGATATCAGTGAATTCCGGGCGATAAGGTAGAATCATGACCTCCATCACCGCACCGCTTTGACGGCGTCAGCCGGACGCAGTTCCATTCGTCGGCGACAAGATCGCCGGCGCTACAATGCCCGGTGTACCATCGTTCACCAAATTGCCGCCGCATGTGAAATCCAGTTCATTTGTACTGCAAAAGCGTGGCTATAATTCAGTTTGGTTTTCCAAGGTTAATATTTGAGTACTACATCGACCAACAGGGTTGTCCCCGATCTTATTTCTTCCTTTCTCGAATCGGGAGCGATGGGATCGGAGCTTTTGCATGCCGCGCTGAATGTCCTGCCGAACCCGTTACTCGTCTTTAATACGGAGCGCAGCCTGATTTTCGCCAACGCGGAAGCTGCTCGTTATCTGACTGAGCGCGACCTGCCGCTCGACAGCGAGCCGGGAGGTCTGTGCGCCGCGATCAGGGTTTTCGACGCTTCATCCCGCGACCCCCTGCCGCCCGAACGCTTGCCTTTGGCGCGCGCTCTGCGAGGTGAAACAGTCAGCAACACAGAATATGTGGTGCGGCCGGTGCGTCGAGCCGCCTCCACCTGGGTCGAATGCGGCGCACAGCCTGTCCGCAGCTCGGCCGGAGCCATTCGAGGGGCAGTTCTGACATTCACGGACGTCACGGAGCGCAAGAAGCGCGAAATCTCCGAGGAATCCGCGGCGCAGCTTCACGATTTCATCTATCACGGAAATCTCGCGGGAATCCTGCACACCACCGTGGACGGGCGAATCCTCGACTGCAACGATGCGATGGTGCGGATGTTCGGCTATGCGTCAAAAGAGGAATTGAAGGCCGTCCGCGCGCCGCAACTCTACTACGATCCCGCGGATCGCGAGCGTCTGATGCGCCTGGTCCGACTTTCGCATCATGTGCGGGAGTTCGAAATGTCATTCCGCCGCCGCGACAACGTTCGCCGATGGGCGTTGATCAGCACGCGTTTGTTCGACCCGCCGCCGGGCGAGGTCGGGGGCAACCTGATTTCCACCGTGATCGACATAACCGACCGCAAAATTTCGGAAGAGGCGGTGCGGCACAGCCAGCAGAGATTCGCGGCTTTCATGCGCTATCTTCCCGGAATCGCCTTCATCAAGGATTTAAGCGGAAAGTACGTCTATTACAACGAAGCCGCGTGGGCGCAATTTCAGAGACGGTCCGACGAGATTGTGGGGAAGGGCGATGAGGACCTGTGGGCCGCCGAAGACGCGGCGCGTTATCGAGCGAACGACGCCGCGGTGATCGAAGGCGGTCGTCCGCTGGAATTTGTTGAGCCGATGGTCCAGGCGGACGGCACTCATTCGTGGCTGATTTACAAATTCCCCATCATGGAAGACGGCGTGATTGCGCTGGTCGGCGGGATCGGCATCGACATCACGGAGCGGCGAAGCCTCGAAGATCAGCTCACGCAGGCGCGCAAGATGGAAGCGCTCGGCCGTCTCGCCGGCGGCGTGGCCCACGATTTCAACAATCTGCTGACGGTGATTTCTGGTTACGGGCAACTGGCGCTGGAAGGGCTCGGTTCCGCGTCCACGTCACGCATGTCGACTTATCTGCAGGAGATCCTCAACTCCTCGCGCCGCGCTTCGGGATTGACCGGGCAACTGCTGGCCTTCAGCCGGCGCCAGGCGGTGCAGCCCAAGGTGCTCGATCTCTGCGTGCTGCTGCGAAACATCGAACGCCTGCTGCAGCGAATGATCGGCGAGCATGTCGATCTGAGCGTGCGCTGCGGTTCTGAACCCTGTCTCATCCATGCGGACGCGCATCAGATGGAACAGGTGCTGATGAACCTCGCGGTTAATGCGCGAGACGCGATGCCGCTTGGAGGGACTCTCCAAATCGAATGCGAACGGCTTCCGCAACCGGTGGAACGTCCCGGGAAGGAGCCGCTGGGTATCGCACTGGAGGTTTGCGATACGGGGGTTGGCATGGACGCCGCGGTCAAGGCGCAGATGTTCGAACCTTTCTTTACATCGAAGGACAAGGGGAAGGGAACGGGGCTGGGACTCTCGACGGTTTACGGGATTGTTTCGCAGGCGGGCGGCGAGATTGACGTGCAGAGCGAACCGGGGCACGGCAGCAGATTCCGGATTTATTTCCCGGAGTCGGTGGGCAATGCAGAGCAGACGCGACCTTCGACGAGCGACGGTGCGCCCGTCGGACTGGAAACCGTGTTGCTGGTCGAGGACGAGCCGAGCGTGCGCGCTCTTGCGGAGACCGTTCTGAAGAAGCTCGGCTACAGTGTTCTGGTGGCGGACTCCGGAGCGGCCGCGCTCGAAATCTGGAAGGCTCGGCGGGATTCCATCGACATTCTGCTGTCCGACGTGATCATGCCGCACATGAGTGGGGGCGAACTGGCGCACAAGCTGCGCGAGATGAACCCTGAGCTCAAGATCCTGTTCATGTCGGGCTATACCGACGACATGATTGCGAGTCACGGCGTGCTGGTGGGCGAGACGCAACTGATCCAGAAGCCGTTCACGGCGGAGGCTCTGGGGCGTAAACTTCGCGATGTGCTGGACGCGTAGGCGGTCAGTCGTGACGCAGAGAAGTTGCGGGATCAACGCGGGCAGCACGTAAGGCTGGACCAAGACATGCCGCCAGGGCCGCGAGCAGAAGCGCGGCTGTGAATCCGGCGCAGACCGCGGGATCGATTGGGTTAACCCCGAACAACAACGACGCAAGAGGGGGCCGGAATGCGTACGCGCCGACGAGGCCGATCGCACAGCCGATTATTCCGAGCGTCAGCCCTTCGCGAACGATCAGTTGAAGTATCTGACCGGGCCGCGCGCCCTGTGTCAGCCGGACGCCGACTTCATGCGTGCGGAGCGTCACCATATAGGACATGACTCCGTAGACGCCGATCGCGGCAATGAGGAGAGCAGCCGCGGCGAAGCAGCCTATCCACGTGGCGTTGAAACGCCGGGATGCCAGGGAATCTGCGAAGCGCTGATCCATGGTCTTGACGTCGTATGCCGGCTGGTCGGGATCGATTGACGCGATGAGTTTTGGGATAGTCGAGGCCGGCAGAGCCGGATCGGGCGAGGTGCGGACCAGGATTCCCATGCGCGGCAGGATGTTCTCAAACCCGCTCTGAAAGTAGCATTGATACAACCAGGGCTCGGTGTCGCGATCGAGGCCGTTCTGTCGAATGTCGCCGACGACTCCCACAATTTCGAGCCATACAGGATGATCTGTTATTCCGACGGCGATTCGGTCGCCGACCGGATCCTCACCGGGGAAAAACAACCGGCGGAAGGTTTGGTTCACCACGATCGCTTCGGAGGAGCCGGGGCGATCCCGAGCGTCGAGAAGGCGCCCTTCAAGAAGCGGGATGGAGAGCGTTCTAAAAAAATCGGGGCTGACCTCCATCAAGCTGGTTTGCGGCTCCCGCCCTTGTTGCGCGGCAGGACGATCCTTAATGCGAAATACGGCGGAGTTCGGCAGGTTATCGCCGTTCAACGGAATGTTGTTTGTCACGGCGGCCGCGATTACGGAGGGGTTGGCGCGCAGCCTTTCCAGAACGCTTTCGTAGAACGCTATTTGCCGCCGGTCAAAGGAATACCCGGGTCCCGCGAGGTTGACGCGGGCTGTCAGCACATGATCCGGCCGGAACCCCGGATCTGTATTGCGCAGCCTGAGAAAGCTTTCCGCCAGCAAACCGGCTCCGATCAGGAGCGTTAATGACGCGGCAAGTTGCGCGACGACCAGCGCCTGGCGTAGTCGCCGCAAACTCAGGCCGCCGGCGTTTCGGCTTTGCTGGCGCAAGGCTTCCGAGGCGGAAGATCCTGAAGCGTGAAGGGCCGGCGCCAGACTAAAGACCAGACCGATCAGCAGGCTGAGGACAAGCGTGAATCCGATCGTCGCGCTGTCGACGGAGGTCTCGGGAAATCCCACGAGAGTGAGTGGACGAGAGGCGCCAAGCGCAGCGGCAACGACGCTCTCCACTGCGATTCCCATTGCGCCGCCGAGCAGGGAGATCAGAAGATTTTCAATCACTACCTGCCGGAGAATGCACTTCCGCGGAGCGCCTAATGCGGCCCGGATCGCAATCTCGCGCCGGCGGCCGGAGGCGCGCGCGAGCGTCAGGTTGGCCACGTTGAAACAAACGATCGCCAGCATCAACAGGACCGCTCCCGTCAGCACGAGAAGCGCGGGACGAATCTGGCCGGTCAGGCGCCGCTGGAGCGGCGTTGCGAAGATCTTCGCTCCGGCGCTTACGCCGTTGGCGTGGTACTCGTCTTCTACTATGGGCGTCAAGCGGTCAATTTCCTTTGTCACCCCCGCGGTCGAGACTCCTTTTCTCGCGCGGGCGATGATCTTTGCGAGAACAAATTTCTGGCGTTGCCGCTGCTCGATTTCATTCAGGCGAAACGGCATCCACAGTTGCGTTCCCTTTGGAAAATCAAATCGCCTCGGCATGATCCCGATCACAACGGCCGATTCCCGATCCAGACGAATGGTCTTCCCGATGATGGCGGGATCGCCGCCAAATCGGTCCTGCCACAGACCATAGCTGAGCACGGTCGTGAGATTTGCTTTCGGGCGATCTTCATCCGTGCGAAAAGAACGGCCGCGGAGGGGTGGGACTCCGAGCAGTGGGAAGAACGATGCGGTTACACGCGAGGCTGTCAGTTGCTCCGGCCGCTGCATTCCCGTCCAGTTCACGCCGATTGTGTCGAACGCGGCCATGCTGCTGAACGCCTTCGTCCGCTCCCGCATTGTGAAGTAGTCCGCCGCAAGTTGGAACTCCTGCCTCATGCCGAATAGTTGCTCGCCAATCCAGTAAAGTTGCCGTGGCTGCGCGAAGGGCAACGGCCGGAGCAAGACCGCATTCACAATGCTGAACATGGTCGCGGCGCCGCAGATTCCCAACGCGACGGTGAGGGCCGCGAGCGCCGTCCACGAGGGAG
>Ga0206845_1016_pt1 | contig 65706 bp, 59 predicted proteins | sample Alteio_BWOrgCont_19_FD_152887 | JGI IMG/M metagenome (GOLD analysis project Ga0206845, IMG submission 152887) | Enriched cells from forest soil in Barre Woods Harvard Forest LTER site, Petersham, Massachusetts, United States -... | ecosystem: Environmental > Terrestrial > Soil > Temperate forest >...
ACACTCCGCCGTCCCCAAAATCGTCTGCCACAATTCTGCCGTGAGCTCAAAATTTCGAATCGCCGCCTCGCGCGCGAACGGCGCCAAATCCCGCGGTCCTGTCACGGACGCAGGTAAACGCATAGCTGCGCTCAACTCCATCCATTCCACCGGGCCTGTCACGCCCGAAGGCAAAGTCATCGCTTCTCAGAACGCAACCCGTCACGGCTTGCTCGCCGATTCCCTCGTTCTCGACGGCGAATCCGAAGCGCGTTTTTGCAGCCTGCTCGCCTCCCTCGAACAGGAACTCGATCCCGGATCGTCCCTTGAAGACGATCAGATTGCAATCATGGCCGTCGCGCAGTGGCGTCGCATGCGTCTCTGGAGCCTCGAAAAGGCTTCGTATATCGAAGAAACCCGCAGACGCCGCGCCGCGAATCAAGCAGCAGGTCAGGCCGCTGGGCAAGCTGATGATCCGGCGTGCGACGGCGAAACCCCGATCACACATCTGGCTCGAACCTTCCGCACCCTGGCCGACGAATCGAACGTCCTCCACCTCCTGAACCGCTACGAAACCCGGTTCAGCCGCGAATACCTGCGCGCTCTCGCCTGCATCGGAAACCTCCGCGCCGCGCGCGAGCAGCGCCAGCGCCAGAGCCAAAGTGAGGAACGCCGGCGGCAACGCGCAGAGCGCCAGGCAGGGCGCCGTAATCAGTCCGCAGCAGATCGGGAAATTCAATGAAAAATCGCATGAAATCGTGTTTAATCGTGGGCAGATTCTCTTCACGCGCAACGAATTTCTGGCCCCGGAAAAGCAAATCCGCGCAGCAAAAATTTCCGAGCGAAGTGAACCTAACTTCGGAAAACTACGGGGAACACAAACACGCAGAGCCGCCTCGAACAAACTCCGGAATCGACATAGAACACGGCATCAGGTTCGGCAAACCACAGGCAGAACACCCGTTGCCCCAGCCTCGCACACAGGTTCGTTTACCGGACCTGCGATACTCAGAAACATTAACCGAAATGACATCCGGGAAGCAGCCCGCCGATTTGCCTCAAACCGATTTGCCTCAGGCCAGTTTCGTAAAAGGCCTCGGACTCGTCTCCGCCACCACGCTGGTGATGGGTTCCATGATCGGTTCCGGTATCTTCATCGTCAGCGCGGACATTGCGCGCCAGGTCAAGTCGCCCGGCCTGCTGATCCTCTGCTGGCTCATCGGAGCCGCGCTCACGTTGATCGCGGCTCTCAGCTACGGCGAACTCGCTGCCGCGATGCCCCATGCGGGCGGCCAGTATGTCTATCTGAGGGAGGCCTTCGGACGGCTTTGGGGATTCCTCTACGGGTGGACCCTCTTCGTCGTCATCCAGACGGGAACGATCGCCGCCGTCGCCGTCGCCTTCGCGAAGTATGCAGGTGTCTTCCTGCCCTCCATCTCCGCCGGCAAATATTTGCTGGGGTCCGGCAACATCGGCCTGACCACGCAGCAATTGCTGGCCATCGCTGTCGTAGTTCTGCTATCCATCATCAACACCCGCGGCGTACGTACCGGGGCCCTGGTGCAAAACGTCTTCACCTTCGCCAAGGTAGCCTCCCTGTTGGGGCTGGTCGGGCTCGGCTTTCTGCTCGGACGAAATCCGCAGGCCATCGCGGTAAACTTCCACGACATCTGGCGCGGCGCCACCTTCAACTGGGCCACCATCGCGCTCATCGGCTCGGCGATGGTCGGGCCTCTGTTCTCTTCCGACGCCTGGAACAACGTCACCTTCACCGCCGGCGAAGTCCGCAACCCCAAACGTAACCTTCCGCTCTCGCTCGGCCTCGGCGTAGGCACGGTCTCAATCCTCTATATAGCCTGCAACTTCGTTTATCTATCCGTGCTCACGCTGCCGCAGATTCAAACCGCGCCGGAAGATCGCGTTGCGACTGCCGTGGTCTCGGTCATGTTCGGCCCGGTTGCGACGAAGCTGATGGCGATCGCGATCATGATCTCCACCTTCGGATGCTGCAACGGCATGATCATGTCGGGCGCCCGCGTCTACTTCACCATGGCTCGAGACAATCTGTTCTTCCGCCGCGCGGGCGAGCTCGATTCGCGGCATCACACACCCGTTTTCGCCCTCATCATTCAATGCGTCTGGACCTGTCTGCTGACGCTCAGCGGGCGCTATAACGATCTGCTCGACTATGTTATCTTTGCAGTGCTGCTGTTCTACATCCTTACGATCGGCGGACTCTTCCGGCTGCGCCGCACCCGTCCTGATCTCGAGCGGCCGTATCGAGCGTGGGGCTACCCGATCCTGCCCGCCCTGTATATGCTGGTAGCGAGTCTTATAGAGATTTTGTTGTTAGTGAATAAACCGACCTTCACCGTCCGAGGGCTGATTCTGGTCTTGCTGGGAGTTCCCGTTTATTTCTTCTGGCGAAGCCCGGCGAAAGCGCCCAGTCTCGCGAATGAGGCGCGACCAATCTGAGATGCCAATTTGAGATGAAGGACACACTATCTTGAACATCTTCGCAACAAAACCCATCGCTCGGATCATGCGCGAAAGCGGGGCCGGCACGCACCAGCTGAAGCGAACCCTCGGCCCGGTCAATCTGATCGCGCTCGGGATCGGCGCGGTAATCGGAGCCGGACTTTTCGCGCTCACCCCGAAAGCCGCTCATGAGAACGCCGGACCCGCCGTGGTCCTTTCCTTCCTGGTCGCCGGTTTCGGATGCGCCTTCGCCGGCATGTGCTACAGCGAATTCGCGACCATGATTCCCATCGCGGGCAGCGCCTACACATACGCCTATGCCACCATGGGCGAGCTTCTGGCCTGGATCATCGGCTGGGATCTCGTACTCGAATATGCGGTCGGCGCTGCCACGGTATCGGTAAGCTGGTCGAAATATCTGGTCCGCCTCTTTGGGACTTTCGGCATTCACCTTCCCGACGCGCTGACGAAGTCTTATTTCGAAGGCGGCCTGGTAAATCTGCCCGCCATATTTATCATTTGCGCCGTCTCGATTGTGCTCATCGTCGGCATTCAGGAATCGGCGCGTTTCAACGGCTGGATCGTCGCCCTGAAAGTCACCATCGTGCTCGTTGTGATCGGGCTGGGCTTTGCGTATATCAACCGCGGCAACTACGTCCCGTTCATTCCGCCGAATACGGGGGAGTTCGGGCACTTCGGAGTCAGCGGAATCATGCGCGCCGCGGGTGTGGTTTTCTTCGCGTATATCGGCTTTGATGCCGTCTCCACCGCCGCCCAGGAAGCCCGAAACCCACAGCGCGACATGCCGATCGGAATCATCGGTTCGCTGGCGATCTGTACCCTGCTCTACGTCGGATTCTCATATGTACTCTCCGGAATCGTCAACTATAAGGACATGACGGATACCGCGATCTACGAAGCGCTTCACAACATTGGTTACGACTGGATGGGGACCGGTGTCGTCATCGGCATTCTGGCCGGTTACACTTCGGTGATCCTGGTGATGTTGCTCGGACAAAGCCGCGTTTTCTATTCCATGTCCCGCGACGGTCTGCTGCCCAAAACGTTCTCCGAGGTTCATCCGAAGTTCTGCACGCCGTGGCGCTGCAATCTGATCTTCATGGTCTTCGTCAGCCTGTTTTCCGGCTTCGTTCCGCTGTCGAGCCTGGGCGATATGACCAGCATTGGCACGCTGCTCGCTTTCGTTATTGTCTGCGGCGGGGTCATGATCATGCGCCGCACACATCCCAATGTGCCGAGACCTTATCGAACGCCCTTCGTTCCGCTCGTGCCGATTATGGGAATCGTCGTATGCTTCGCCATGATGGCTTCGCTCGACATGGCGACCTGGATTCGCCTCGTTGTATGGCTCGTCATCGGGCTCACGATCTACTTTACGTACAGCCGTTACAACAGCCATCTGGTGACCGACCCGGAGTCGGCGCACGCCCCAATACCAACCGGGCCCGTGACGCAAAAGGTCCGTAGCTGAATCGTGGCTGGCGTTATTACCAAAACCAGCCTGCCGGGCATCGACCGGGTCGCGAGCGGAAAAGTCCGCGACGTCTACGCCACAGGTAGCGATCTCCTGATCGTCGCAACAGATCGTATCTCGGCCTTCGATTGCATCCTGCCGCAGGGCATCCCCGGCAAAGGCCGGGTGCTCACGCAGATGTCCCTCTTCTGGTTCGATCTTCTTCGCGACATCGTCCCCAACCACCTCATCACGGCGGACGTCGATGCCTACCCGAGTGCGCTCGCCCCGTTTCGGGATCAGATCGAGGGCCGCTCGATGCTGGTGAAACGCTGCCGCATGGAACCGATCGAATGCGTGGCGCGCGGCTACGTTTCCGGCTCAGGCTGGAAGGACTACAAAAGCACCGGCGCCATCTGCGGCATCCCCCTGCCCGCGGGACTCCGCGAAAGTGATCGTCTGCCGGAGCCGATCTTCACCCCCGCAAGTAAAGCCGAATCCGGGCACGACGAAAATATTTCCTTCGAAACCGCCGCGAACGCAGTCGGCCGCGAAACCGCCGAACGGTTGCGCGATCTGACTTTGCGCATTTATGCCAAAGCTGCCCGGCATGCGGAATCCTGCGGCATTATCCTCGCCGATACCAAATTCGAATTCGGCTGGAACGATGGAGAACTGCTGCTGGCGGATGAAGTCCTGACGCCGGATTCATCACGCTTCTGGCCCGGCAACGACTATACCCCGGGCAGGCCGCAGAAATCTTTCGACAAGCAGTTCGTACGCGATTACCTCGAAACGCTCGACTGGGATAAACACCCTCCCGCGCCGCCCCTTCCACGCGATGTCGTCGAAAAAACGGCGGATAAGTACGTCGACGCGTATACCCGGCTCACCGGCCGCACGCTGTAGTCTGGTCGCAACGTGACACTGAACTGGCTCGATATCGTCCTTATTGCTGTGCTGCTCGTCTCCATGGCAATGAGTGCGCGCAAAGGTTTCTCGCGCGAAATTATTGGCCTCGCGGCGGCACTTTTTGCATTGGTACTAGGCATGTGGTTTTATGGCCTGGCGGGATCCTTCGTCGCGCCTTATGTGAGTTCCCCGCGCGTCGCCAATCTGCTCGGCTTTCTGCTCGTTGTCTTTGGCGTTTTGATCTGCGGAGGCCTGCTCGGATGGATCGTAAACCGCTTTTTGCGGACCGTGGGACTCTCGTTCTTCGACCACCTGCTGGGAGCCGTTTTCGGATTGGTCCGAGGCTTGCTCGTCGCTATTGCCTTGCTTACGGCTTTCACGGCCTTTGGCCCCTCCGTCGATTCGGGAATGGTTTCTTCGTCAATGCTAAACTCGCAAATTGCGCCCAGGCTGGTGGACGCGTCCCGCGCATTCGTCGCAATGGCGCCCATGGAGCTCAAGGCTAGCTTCCTGAAAGAATACGCTCAACTTCAAACGGCTCTGGGGCGGCACGCACCCGCGAGCAATAACGAAAGATCATCGGACAATGAAAGAAAGTTTTGACGCTCTCATCGCGCAATTAATGGATGCCGGTTTGTTTCTGGAGCAGGCCGTCGAGATCCTGGAAAAAGGCATGATTGAACGCGCGCTGGCGCTCACAGGAACGAATCAGTCGGAGGCGGCGAAACTGCTCGGCATCCACCGCAACACCCTTCAGCGGAAAATGGCTTTGTACAACATCGACGGCAAGCGGCCCCGCCGCAAACCCGTCGGGCGGGCGCAGGGCAGGCTGATGCGCCGCGCCCACAGGGCCGGCTGACTCGATGCTTCTCATCTTCGACCTCGACGGAACCCTGATCGATTCGCGCCTCGATCTGGCGCACGCGGTAAACGCGACACGCACCCAGGCCGGGCGCGGTCCGCTGCCTCACGAGCAGATTTTTTCCTTCGTCGGCAACGGCGCGCCGGTTCTGATCAAACGATCGATGGGGCCTGACGCCTCAGACGAGGAGGTTCGGAACGCGCTTGAGTTCTTCCTCGATTACTACCGGCATCACGCGCTCGATTACACCGTGCTTTACCCCGGAATCCATGACGCTCTCAACCTGTTACATGGTTCGGGAGCTTCGCTGGCCGTACTCACGAACAAACCGGTTCGCATCAGCCACCGGATCATGGAGGGCCTGGGAATCGCTTCGCTCTTCTTCAAAATCTACGGAGGCAACAGCTTCGAACACAAGAAGCCGCACCGCATTGGCATCGACACTCTGCGAGCTGAAGCGAATGCCCCAGTCGAAGAAACATGGATGGTAGGCGATTCTTATGTAGACGTGCAAACCGCCCGCAACGCCGGCGTGGCATCCTGCGGCGTCACTTGGGGATTTCAGCCCGAGACCTTTCAGGAGTTCCCGCCCGACGTTCTCGTCGACCGTCTGGAAGATTTCGCCGATCGCTTCGTTCGCCCCTCCGCCTCATGAAGGATGGGCCGAAAGACTGTCTGTTTTGCGGAATCATATCGGGCGCGACGCCCGCCGAGGTCGTCTGGCGCACCCCCGATTCGATTGCCTTCCTCGACCACCGGCCACTCTTCCCCGGCCACATCCTGCTGATCCCGACGCGGCACGTAGTAACGCTTGCCGATCTCCCGGCCGCCGAGGTGGGACCGCTCTTTCAGGCCGCGCAGCGGCTTGAGCGCGCCGTCGAAACAGCGCTTGATGCCGAGGGAACCTTCATCGCGATCAACAACATCGTGAGCCAGAGCGTGCTTCACCTCCACGTCCACATCGTGCCCCGCCGCAAGGGCGATGGCCTGAAGGGCTTCTTCTGGCCCCGGCATAAATACGAAAGCGACGAACACCTCCGCGGCATCGCGGAAAAAATCCGTGCCGCGCTCGCCTGATTTCATTCGGGTATGGCGACGAGCGAAAAGTAAATCGTCGCGCCGTCGCCCGGTCGGCCTTCCGCCCACATGCGCCCGCCATACCGCTCTGCGATCCGTTTGCAGATGGCAAGGCCCAACCCGGTTCCCGGATACTCATCCTTGTGCAGCCGTTTGAAAAGGCCGAAAATTCGCTCGGCATACTGAGGTTCAAAGCCGATGCCGTTGTCCTGCACGGAAATGATCCACTCGTCGCGATCCCTCGCCACAGAGACGCAAATTTCCGGCGCCCGATCCATCCTCCGGTACTTGAGCGCGTTCGACAAAACGTTCTGAAAGATGTGCATCACCTGCGCCGTATCCCCTCGCGCCAGAGGAAGCGGTGGCGCGGTGATCACCGCCGCCGTTTCCTCAATGCGGCCTTTCAGGACACCCATCGCTCCGCTCAGAGCGGCCGTCAGATCGGCTGTGCCGATCGGGAGTTCTTCCGCGTGAACGCTGCGCGAGAATGTCAGCAGCCCATGGATCAACGCGTGCATGCGGGCGACGCCTGCCTGGACAAAATGTGCGTACTGATTCAGTCTTTCGTTTTCGTTGCCGACACTGCTGAGAATGAGCTGGGTATAAATATTCACCATCCGCAGTGGTTCCTGTAGATCGTGGCTCGCCGCGTAAGCGAATTCTTCCAGTTCGCGGTTAATTCTGCGCAGCTCCTTTTCGATGCGCCGCTGTTCCGTAATATCGGTGCTCGTGCCGAACCAGCGAACGACGCGGCCCTCGCTGTCCCTGACGGGTTCGCTTCGCGTGAGGAACTGCCGGAATGAGCCGTTCGCAGCTCTGAGGGGACATACCATCTCGAAAGGCGTTCCGGATGCGAGAGTTTCCCCCCAGAGTTTGAGAACCTCCGGAAGCACGGCGGGATCGTGGACGCTTTTCCACCCTTGTTCCTTCACTTCATCGAAAGTGGTTCCCGTATAGTCGTACCAACGCTGGTTGTACCAGAACTGTTTGCCCGTCTCATCAGCCATCCACGCCAGATGCGGAATCGTCTCCGCCAGGGTTCGAAACTGCTGTTCGCTTTCCTCCACCTGCTTTCGGGCTACGACCATTCCCGTAACGTCGGTGATGTGCACGAAAATTCCGTCGATCTCGGCGGCCGCGTTACGTATCGGCAGATAGACGACATTGACGTAAACATCCCGAAGGTTTCCGTCCCCCTGCTTCAACCGGACGAGCTGTTCGTGCCCCGAGAAGGGTTCCCCCGTTTGATACACGCGATCAAGAATCTCGAGATAGTTTTGCGCTTCCACCACGGGTGTGGCTTCCCGCACGGTCTTGCCGAGGAGGAACTCGGGGGATCGATCAACCAGCTTTGAATACTCGGGATTAATCCATCCGATGATATGTTCGGGTCCGCGAAGCCGGGCGATTGCCGCGGGCGTTTGCCTGAGCAGATCACGCCATCGCGCGCGGTCGTCTTCGATCTGTTGCCTGGCCTGATTCTGTCGCGTAACATCATGAGCACTGCCGGCGACCGCCCTGACCTGGCCGGCGGCGCCGAGCACCGGAACGAAGATGTACTCATAGTGCGCCGTTTCGCCGTTGGGTCCCGTGAAGGGAGTCTCGCCTTTAACCGGTTGCTTCGTGTCGATCACCTGCTGAACCTGTCCCTGCAGGCGCTGCGCGAGATCCGGCGGGTATTCGAGATCGGAAAAATTCTTCCCAAGCACGTCTTCGAGGGGCTTTCCCCAGAGGTCAAGCAGCGCCCGATTCACATACGTAAAACGCCCGGCGGTGTCAAATGTATAAGCAAAGTCCGGCGTATGCGAAAGCGCTGTGTCGAACGCGTGCCACTGCTCCTTCAGTTTGGCGTCGGCCCGCTTCTCGTCTTCGATATCCGTACACGTCCCGAACCATTGCAAAATGCTTCCGTTTTCCCCCTCAAGCGGAAGGGCCCGCACGAGGTGCCAGCGCCAGCTGCCGTCGCGGCCGCGTTTCGCGCGGAGCGCCATTTCGTAAGGCTCCCCCGTTACGATCGACTGGTTCCATCGCTCCCTCACCGCGTCCCGTTCATCCGGATGGACCCATTCGAGCCATGCGGCCCCGAGCAACGCTTCCTCCGGCGCCCCAAAGTACTCCGTACACCGGCCGTTCACGTAGTCGATCATGCCGTCCGGCGTTGCCGTCCACACCATTTGCGGAAACTTTCGGCGAGGAACCGATATCGCGTTTCCGCCCGCTTCCGTGCGGTAATATCCTCGACGATCGCAACCACCTGCGTGGGCCTTCCGTGCTCGTCGCGGCGCATCGTAGCCGAGGCGGAGGCCCAGACAAGCTCACCGTCTTTTCGGATATAGCGCTTCTCGATTCTGCCCCTGCTGGCCCGGCCTTCCCGAAGCAGTGCGAAAAAGTTCCGCGTTGGTCCCGCATCATCCGGATGCGTGAAGGGCAAAGAATCGCCTGAAGTCAGCTCCGCCGCGGAGTAGCCAAGCATATTCGAAAATGCCTGGTTGACCTCGATGATCCTGCCTTCCGGAGTCAGCAGCGCCATACCGATCGGCGCCTGTGCAAACGCCAGGCTAAAGCTTGCCTCCGCCGTATCGCCATTGAGAGAGACGGCAACGCGATGAATAATAAACCCGGCCTCTCCCTTGCCGCCCGGCGCCGGCGAACTCACGGCGCTGCGGGAGCATCGGACAGGCATGCAATCCGTCGCCTTTGTCGTCGCGACCCGCCGGAGCGATGCCAGTCGCTCCCCGGAGTCGTCGGGAATGACTTCGAACACACTGCGTCCGACGATCGCAACTTCGCGCGTTAGAGCCAGTCGCGCGGCGGAATTCGCGGCCGCGATGGTATAGATCGGATCGTTCGGGCGCAGAACGAGACAAAGATCGGGCAGCGCATCGAAAATCGTCAGAAAATCACACTCGGACAAGCTCACCCGCTCCCGTTGACGCGCCGGCCCTCCCGGGCACGTCTTTGCAGACATTATTTATAGCAGTATATTGAAGCGTCGGTCTAAACGCTTCTCACGGGGAGGGAGACCACGTCATCGACCCGCATGGTCTCTTTGACCACGAACGGCTCGCCGTACTTGACGCCGATCAGGTTTCCATAGAAGCGCGCAATCGCGGAGAGCCGTTCCCGAATCTCGCTTTCATCCGGAAAGAGCGTCGCCCCGTCCCTCACTTCGCCATACTGAGAGCGATAGGCCAGTAAAGACTCCATCCGGCGGTCGAATTGCTGCGTGACATCGACCACAAATGAAGGTGTCACATTCGCATAGAGCGAAGAGTACAGAATCTTGTAAGGTCGATGCGGTTCGGTATCTTGATCGATCTTCTTCAATCCCGCGAGAAAGCAAGCCTCGTAGCCCAATTCCGCGGTTCGGTAGTGATCGGGATGCCGGCCCTCCCAGTAAGGAAGGATGACCGTCCGCGGCTTGAGTTCGCGAATGCGTTGCGCGAGGCTCATTCGCGCCGCCAGCGAATTTTCAAGGCGCGCGTCCGGAAAGTGCAGGTTTTCCCGATGCGAGACCTTCAGTATCTTCGCCGCATCGTCCGATTCCGCGACGCGAATCTCAGGTGATCCCCGCGTGCCCATGTCCCCCGCGGTCAGGTCCATGATTCCCGTGCGATAGCCCGTCTCAGCCATTCGCAGGAGAGTGCCGCCGCACGTCTGCTCCACATCGTCCGGATGCGCGGCGATCGCGAGAAGGTCGAGCATGGCTACCAGTAGATGTCCCGGCGCGGAAAGTATCTGGTGCGGGTGCCCATCAGCTGAATCAGAATCATGCCCGTGATGAACCCGCCTATATGCGCGGCATAAGCGACGCCTCCGGCCGATGCCTGAGTTCGTGCGATGGCGCCGTATTCGCTGAACAACTGAGTGATGAACCAATAAACGAGGATAAAGGCCGCCGGAATATCGGTTATGAACACGAAAACCAAAGTGTGGATTCGGGCCCGGGGAAACTTGAGAAGGTACGCTCCCATCACGCCTGCGATCGCGCCGCTTGCGCCGATTGTAGGGAGCGTCGTGTCGGCGTTGAAGAACACATGAGTAATTCCGGCCGCCACGCCGCATACGAGATAGAAGGTCAAAAATTTCGTGTGACCCAACGCATCCTCGAGGCTCTTGCCAAATGCCCACAGGAACAACATGTTGCCGATAATGTGGCTCCATCCTCCGTGCAGGAACATTGAGGTCAGGAGCGTGACCGGCCGCAGGTGCGCCGGCACAAGGCCGTACAAACTGATCAGATAGTCTCGCGAATATTCATCGAGCGACAACTCGAAAAAGAAAACGAGCGCGCACGCCACAATCAGCAGAGTAGTGACGATCGGAGGAGAGTACGTCGGCCGGTCATCGCGCAGCGGGAACATTCAGCGCGCTTCGACCCGGTCAGCGATCGTCGGATGCCGGTGCCGAAGGACCTCGAACCGCCGGCCGCGTTCGACAAGATTGGTCACCTCATCGATAGCCGTGATGGCGCCGCGCGCGCCCTGCGCCATACAGTTCAGAGCGGCCATCGCGTTGGAGAATTCGAGAGCGCCCTCAATAGGCATTTGCTGCAGAACAGAATAGCAAAACGCGCCGTGGAAAACGTCTCCCGCGCCCGTCGTATCAACGCACCGAACCGCGAATCCCGGCGAATAAGTGAAGCGGCCTTCACTGTATGCCAGCGCGCCATATTGCCCCAGAGTCATGGCGGCAACCCGCACTCCCGACTGCCTCTGAATTGCCGCAAGCGCTTCCAGTGGATCCCCGATCCCCGTCCACGCCGCTGGAAAATCGGAGCTGGCGATCATGTAGTCGACCAGAGGCAACACCCGCTCGAAACCCGGGTAAATGGTGTCGACGTCGACGGTCACCGGAATCCCATGCCCCCGGGCGATTCGCGCCGCGTGCTCCACTGCCGCCGTATCGTGCCCATCGATATGAAGGAGCCGCGCGCAGGTAATCTGGTCGGGATCGATCTCACCCGGAGAAATTGTCAGGCATGCGGGGCGATGCCAGAACACCGTCCTCTCACCGGTCGAACCGTCCACCACGATATACGCCGACTGGTTCGGACAATTCAACCTCTGATGCACGTGCGCGATATCGATACCGGAAGTTCGCAGGCTCTCCATCTGAATGCGCCCGCGCTCGTCATCGCCCACCGTTCCGATGTATTTCGTCCGCAGTCCCAGGCGCGAACAAGCAACCATGGCCGTCGCAACCTGGCCGCCGACGGAATAGAACTCGCGCGCAAACGGCACCTTGCCGCCCGGCGCGGGAAATTGCTCCACAGTGAGCACGGTGTCGGTCGCATTCAGCCCGACGCCGACCACATCGAAATCAGCCACCAGCCGTTCTCTTCGGCAAAAGATGTTTCTGAATCTTCCCCATGGCGTTGCGCGGCAGTTTCTCCACGGCAATAAACTCCCGGGGGACTTTGAACGAAGCCAGTTTCTCGCGGCAACGTCTCTCGATCGCCGCAGCGTCGAGTGTCTCGTTGGCGACGACATAAGCCACAGGCACTTCGCCCCGCATCCGATCCGCAACTCCCACTACCGCGGCTTCCGCAATCTCAGGCTGTTCCTGCAGGAACTCCTCAATCTCCCGCGGGTAAATGTTGAATCCTCCGGAAATGATCAGATCGCTCTTACGCCCCGTGAGCGTGAAGTAGCCATCGGGAGACCGTGTCGCCAGATCGCCCGTCTTGAAGTACCCATCGAGAAACGCTTCACGCGTCGCCGCTTCCCGTCTCCAGTAGCCTGCGAAGATGTTCGGCCCCCGCAGATAAATCTCCCCGGTTTCCCCATAATTCGCCGGTTGCAGTTCATGATTCAGCAGCCGCACCGAAATCCCCGGCAGGGGGAATCCAACGGTCCCCGCGCGCCTCTCTCCCGCATAGGGATTGCTTAAATTCATCAGCGTTTCACTCATCCCGTAACGTTCCAGAATGGTGTGGCCGAAGAGCTCCCGAAACTCTTCCAGCACCTGAGCCGGAAGCGGCGCGGAGCCGGAAACAATGAGCCGTATGAAGGAACCGATCTCCCGTGCCCTTTCGCGGTCGGTTTCGAGCAGACGCACATAAATCGTAGGTACCCCGAAAAACAGCGTCGGGCGAAAATCAAGAAACGTGGCCACGGCGCTCTGATGCTCGAAGCGTTCGAGAAGCCGCATACGGCATCCGCTCATGAGCCAGCAGTGAATGCCGTTCCCGAGGCCGTGCGCGTGAAACAGCGGGAGCGCCAGTAGAAAGCGGTCGGCGGCACTGATCTCCCAGCACGCCAGGAGATTCACTGCGTTCGCCGCGAAGTTATTGTGTGTGAGGATCGCGCCTTTTGACGTCCCCGTCGTACCGGAGGTATAGATAATTCCCGCGGGCGCATCGCCGTCAAGATGTACGTGCGGACGCGTGTCATCCATCGCCCTCGCGTCCCGCGTCAACGAGGCGGCTGTCCAGACCGGAATGTCGGTAGCGATTTCGACATCGGACACAACGGCGCGAGGTTCGGCGTCCTCGAGAATATGCGAGATCTCGCGGTCCCGATACAGGATATTGATGGGAACGAAAATAACGCCGAGCTTGACGCACGCCAGAAAGATATCGATCATCTCGACGCAGTTCGCGAGGTAAACGCAAAGCCGGTCGCCGGCGCGCATCCCCCGGCTTTCGAACAGTCGGGCAAGGCGATTGCTGCGCCCGTCAATTTCAGCAAACGTGAAAGTCTGCTCGCGGAACTCAAGCGCGACCGCATCGCGGCGGCCCAGCAAAGAAAGATCGAACAGATCGCAAAGGTTCATCGGGAGGTTCTCCCGAGAACCTTATCACGCCATGCGATACTGCGGTTTCGCAATGCCTCCAGGCCGTGTCGTACCGCTAACCCTCCTCTTCCTGCTCCTGGCCGGTTGTCAGAAACACGATGTCGGGACCCCAGGCGCGAGGCTCAAAGTCCTGATAGGCGCAACGACCATCACCGCGCCAGGCGTTCCGCCGATCGAAGACTCCATCGTCATCATTTCCGGCAGCAAAATCCAGTCTGTAGGAGCGCGAAAGGACGTACCCGTTCCTCAGGCGTCAGATCGAACTGACCTGACCGGTTCGTGGATCGTGCCCGCCGAGGGCGCGCGCATCGAGCGCGGAGAAACCGCAAACCTGATCATCCTTCATCATCCGCCCAACGGAACTGATCCTGCGAACGCGTCGGATGCGAGTTCCCGAATCGTAGCGGGTGAGTGGCAAGTGACGACTCCTAAATAGCCCAAGTGGGCCGGAGCCCCGGTCCGGCGCCGCGAACCTCGCGAAAACTTCAGTCATCGATTACTTCAATGGCCGAATGTTGACGGCCTTGATGTACTGGTTGCCGTAACTCTCGATCTGATACTGTCCTGCCTTCTTATCGAAGCGAATCTTCGCGGCGGCCATGATCTGGCCGGTTCCCTGGCCCTTTGCGTCAAGCTTGACCTGAAGAAATCCGAATGGGTAATCGGTGGTTCGTCCGTTACGGTAAAGCTCTATGAAAGGCATAGTGCGAGCGGTGATAATCGTAATAATCGTGTCGGAACCAGCCTGGCGTTTGCGAGCAATAGCAATCTGATTACCGGTCGACCCGACGACGTTGATGCGGCCGATATCTTCCTTTTCCAGCGCACGCCGAAGCGCGTCCGTGCCCTGATCCTTAACCAGCTGAGCAAACTTCTGGACCTCTTCATCTGTGGTGTACTGTTGAACCCGAAAATCAAACTGGATCGTTCTCCCGCCAACGGACCCCCCGGTCCCCATAGCTACTCCGGAGTACGCCTCGGCAGGTCCCTTCTCTTGAGCGATAGCGACTGTCGCCGAAGCCACGAACGCGAAGACGGCAAATACGCTTGCGCATTTCTTCCTCATCTGACCTTTTCTCCTTCGCGAAAATCCGGATCACAACCCAACTTTTCCAAAAGTAGACGAACGCGTAGCCCGAAAGATGCAAAGAATTTTGCCCGGGTGGGAAAGGGAATAATCCGAAGAGAATCACCGCCGCGGCAAGGACGTGACCGCTTTGTGTCGGACGGCTCCCTCAGCGCTCTACAATGCCGAGGACGTATCGACGTACCTGCGCTTGCTCAGTCGAGACCGATCTCGCGTGGTCGGATCACCCGCGCTAAATGCCGCAACTTGTCCGGATTACGCACCACGTAGAGCGACTTGATGACGCCGCGTTCAATCTCGAATGCCGCAGTCTGCACTGGTCCCTCGGGTCCGTCCACAATGACACCGGGCAGCCCATTGATGGTCGCAAAGCGCAGCGTGAAGTCCTCACGCCACCCTTTGCGCGTGGCGCCGACCAGAAACCGTGCCGCATGATCGACGCCCTCAATCACATTCAGTGCCGCGGCAACCTTGCCGCCGCCGTCCGTCTCGACGCGAACATCGCTCGCCAGCAGTTGTGTCAGCACGTTAAGATCGCCCGACCGCGTTGCCGCCACGAATGCGGACATGAGCTGTGCATGCTTCTCATCGATCTCGCCCGAATGCGCCGTCGGCGCAGCCGTACCCCGCGGTCGTAATGCGCGAACGTGCGCACGCGCGCGAGTAGCAAGCTGCCGGCATGCGGGCTCGCTGCGCTCCAGCGTCGCCGCCACCTCACTGAACGAAAAATCGAAAACGTCGTGCAGCAGAAAGGCCGCGCGCTCAAGCAGTGAGAGCCTGTCGAGAGTTAGAAGCAGCGCGATGGACAAGTCCTCGGCCAGCTCCGTGCTGGTGTCGGGTGCGAGCTCTGCCGCGTCGACAACCGGCTCCGGCAGCCAGGGACCGACGTACTTCTCCCGCCGCGCCCGCGCTGATGTCAGCATATCGAGACAAATCCGCGTGGTCGTGGTCATGAGAAACGCCCTTGGGTCCGACACCTTATCCCGGTCGACCGCATGCCAGCGCAGGTACGTATCCTGCACCGCGTCTTCGGCGTCCGCAATCGACCCAAGCATGCGGTATGCGAGACCGAGCAGACGCTTGCGGTACTCCTCGAAACTCGCGGCCGGATTCGACATCGCACTCGCGGAGCTCACTGCATGCGCAGCGCCACATCCGCCGGAATTCGGCCGTGATCGAACACCACAGGCGTGCCGCCAACGACGACACGCGTGCACGCCTTGCCATGGCCGAGGGCATATTTGACCGTTGGATAGATTCGCGCCGCGGTGATTGCGAAAGCCAGACTAACGAGCGCGCGCTGACCCCAGCGCTTTACGATCGCCTCGCGATACTCATCTGCCGCAGCATCGTGTGCGAGCGTCGCGCGTGTGAATCTCCATACCAGTGCAACGTCGGGCGGCATTGCCTCGGGCTCCTCGGCAAGCACCGCGCGCAGAACCGCAGGACTGATGCCCGCACGTTCCGCCATCGTGACCGCCAGCTGCGTGCACGGGCCGCAATCCTCATGGCGCACGGCGGTAATGCCGGCGGCGTACCATGCCTCGCCAGGAACGTCGCGCCGGAACTTTCCGAGGGCGGTGACCCGGGAAAACAGCCATGCGGCGCGCGGACTCGCGTCGATCATCTCCCGCATATAGCTGGCGTCGTAATTCCAGTCCCGTTCAAACTTGTCAATCATTCTCCGCAGTCCCCATCTGATCATGTTGTTCCTCCTGTCTTCAAGAGTGAGACGGCACAGGAGTTCGGAACGTGACATGACCAGCAAGCACGCGGATTTGGTTGGCATCTCGCACGGCGGCTTGCCAGGCCGGCGGGAATTGGGCCGCCGCGAGGGTTAGGCAACTCAATAAACCGAACGCAAACCAGACTGCGCCATGGGTGTGCGTGATCATGGGTGTGCGTCATGATGGGTGTGCGTCATCGCTTAAGTCGATTCATGCCTGGTGGCGCGGTCTGGATTAACCCCTCGCGCCCCGCGTCCTCCAGCCACCTGGCAAAACCATCTCTCGCAACCTGGCCATAACGGGACTCGACCAATATCCCCACTTCAAGCACCGAAGCCGCGGACATTTGCGGCGACTCCGCCTCGTTTAATGCATTTGCAAATCTGCTGGAGCCCGGTTCGTGCGACAGAATCGTATCGGGCGAGAGATGCGGAACTTCATCAGGCGCAAGCGCGGAAGCACGAATGGAAGCGTCGAGCGGCCCCGCGACCCGGTAATCGCGTTCACCGGCGGTCCTGCAACCTGAGCGAACCGCAGCAGCGGACACGCGAACAAGGGAGCGCTTCGAATCATCGATGCCCCGGATCCGCATCTTCTCGGAGTTCCGTCAAAGTACAGGTTCGAAGACGATTGTCGGCTGTTTTTGGAGCTCCGGTTTTTCCGGCGGTTTGGGCGGCTGCGGTTTAGCTGGCTCCGGTTTATAAAGCGTAAGCCGTGGAGGGGGGGCGTCGGGTTCGAGCAGGAGGACCTTGCGATCGGGATAATAATGCAGAAGCTTCTGGTCCTCCGCATCGCCGAGATCCCGTGCCCACACGATGCGGGCTTTGTCGATATCCGCCCCGTTGTACACCCATTCGTCCTGGAATATGTGCTGCGGCCAGTAGCGGACAAGAATCAGTAAGTTGCCTGATATTTTGGCAAGCTGTTTGTTTACCTGGATGCGCCGCTCGGGATAGTGAAAGTCGGCTGTGGTCCAGGAATACGCAAATTGCGCGATACATAGCCAGATCAGGACTCGCGCCCCGGGCGCTCCGGCGCGCCATCTGCTGATGATGCGCAAACCTTCTACGCTCATAAGTACAAACAGACAGGTAAGCGCCGCAACGTAGTGAGTGAGGAAAAGAGGATAGAAGTTTGTGCCGAGCGCGAAGATAACCGCGGTCAGAGCGACCCACAGGAACCGGTACTGGCGCATCGTTACGAGATACGCGATAAGAGCGAGATAAAGCGGCGGATAGAAATAGAATCGATAATAACGAATCCTGTAAAGGAGCCGCTTCAGATAAGTCACAGGCGTGTCTTGATCCGCGCTGCGGAAAGCCCGCTGCATTTTGTAGTCCATCTCCTGTTCGTGCGTAAGCGGGTTATGTGGAACAGGATGCGGCTGAAACGTGAATGAGGTGGGGACGCCGTATTGATATTGACTTAGCGCGTAAGGTAAAGTGAGCCAGCTTCCCGTGACCTGTTTGTTCTGGGTCATGACAAGGGAGAGCGCGGGGAGGCAGACCAGCGTCGTTACAGCCGCGGGCCTGGCGAGCCGGCGCAACCCATCCATCGATCGCAGTTCGGGGAGAAAGAACAGGATCACACTTGCCAGCAGGAAGATCGATTCGAAAGGCCGGCTGAGCAGGTGCATCCCCACTCCAAGCCCGAGCAGCGCGGCATTGCGCAGACGCCATCCATTGCGGAGACGGGGCAGTGCCCCGAAGACCAGACATCCGGCCGTGGCCGTATATGCGCCGCCCCAATAAGTGTTCGTCCACGAGCTTAGCGGGCCAAACTCAAAGACGGCCAGGAGACCACCGAGCAGTGCCCAACCGGGAGGCACCCAGGCGCGCAGCATCCAGTAGCAGAGAGCACAAAGCGCGCTGACAGAGAGCAGAACTCCAGCCCATGGGAGTCCAAAGATCGTCCATCCAATCGCCAGCGCGAGACCCTGGCCGATCGGGTAGATGGAACTGTAAGTGGGCCGCTGCAGAACGAAGAATGTTTCGAAGAATTGAGGGAGCGCGTGCGGCGGATTGGCCAGCCGGAAGTGGCGCAGCGTATCCGCGACCAGCAGGTGGCTGAACTCGTCATATACATCCGGGGACGGCATCGGGTGGCCTGGCAGCAGGATCAATCGCAGAGCGATCGGCAAAAGCGCGAGTGTAACCATGCACCAGCCGGACCGGTGGGCGAAGCGACTCCCCAACGGCGCGACCCACGGCCGCCATGTTAGAGCGAGAAGAAGGAACAGACCAGCAAGCGCGAGTTCAATGTAATCGGTGGGGACGAAACCGATGGGATTATGCAGCGGCACGGCGGAACTCAGTCAACGAGTGATTCCAGAGTGAGCAACCACCTGTCGAAATGGGGACACTCGGCTCGAATCGGAGCGAGCCCCATTTCGAGGATGGCGAGCACACCGAAGAGGGGCTTCTGATAGCCGGGCACCAGCGCCTGCAGCCTTTTCGAGGGCGCAGTCTCCGGCGAATCATTGATGTCCTCCGGTGTCGCAAATTCGTAGCGGATTTCGCGGAGTGCCTGCAGCAACTGCGGCTGATTGACGGCCCTGCTGAAAGCCGCACAGTCACTGAAGAGCAAACCCTCAAATTCGTGCATTACGACAAACGGCACGAAGCGCGAAGGATTGCGATCACCAATTACCATGCCGACATCGCGTCCAATAGCGTCCTCAACCCGCCGCGCCTTGTCTGCCGCCGTGCCAAAGGTTCCGGCAAGTGCTTTACCTGGCCAGTCGTCCGGAAGCCCGTAGTAATCGATGATCGTTGTGGCGATGCAACCCGGATCTTGCAGAAGATGATTCACAATATCCGTCCGAACCGAGGGCCATGGGCGAATTCCGCCACGGCGTCGACGCAGGCGCGCGTTGCCGACGATTCGGGCTTCGACTGAATGGTAACCCTTCTCCACCAGGTAGTCTCGCAAAACCTCATTGACGAAGCTTTCTTCAGTCTGACCTTCGACATGAACGATCAGACGCTTCATCTGCAGCTATGCGGGAACGGGCCTTCCGCCAAACTCGTTCTTCTCCCAGAGCTGGCCAAGACTGTAGTCCTCCAGCCACTTCGCCAGTCGAGTGGAATCAAGGCGTTTCAACCGGGTCCCGCCCTCGACGAGGTCGGCAACGAGGACCTCTTCGGGATCGAAATAATCCAGCAACAGGGACGACTGCGTGGAAACCACAACTTGTGTCTCGTTAGACGCCCGACGGATCAGCGAAGCAAGCACCTCTATCGCCTTTGGATGCAGACCCAGTTCAGGTTCATCAACCACGATGATGGATTGCCAGTAGACCGGCGGCTGAAGGAACAGCGTTGCAAGAGCCATAAAACGCAATGTCCCGTCGGACAGCGATGACGCATTGAAATACTGATCCGACTTTGCATGGCTCCACTCCAGTTGTATGTCGGCGGTATTTAATTCCAGGGGACTTAAACGGAAGTCGTTAAAGAAGGGAGCCACTTGTCGAATGGTCCGCACGATCAAGGCGTAGGAGTCTGGCCATTTTTCCCGGAGGCTAAAGAGGAACGCAGGAAGGTTGGAGCCGTTGGGCCGAAAAAAACGGTTGTCCCCGAGGCTCGCGGTCTTACGCATGTATGCGGTGTCATGCAGGTGGTAAACCTTCCACATCTCCAGCTGTTGATGAAGTCCCCCGGTATAGGGCACGGATTCCAGATTGCCGATTCCAGCTTCCAGACCCCTCTGCCATTCGGTCAGAGACTTGGGGTAAGGCCCCCGCCGAATCTGCTCAAAAGACGGAAACAGGGCGTCATCTTCGGTTGGCGCGAGTATCAGCTCATAAGATTGGTCGGGCGCAGACCCTCTGACGTTGAAAATCGCTTCGAGACGGATTGCGTTCGTGGTTCTGGAGCCGAAGTGGAGCACCTTCTCGGCGCCCCCGGCCGCAGTCACATAATTTCGCAGCCGGCGGGCGGCTATTTCACTCAGGAACCTGAACGCGCCGAGAAAATTCGATTTTCCTGAACCGTTAGCGCCGATCAGGATGTTAATCGGCCGCAACTCGACATCTACCGAGGCTATGCTCTTAAATCCCTCAATTCGAATGCGGCGGAGCGTGTCTGCTGACATCGGATCGCTAAGTGCGATTGTACATTTCCGCCGCATCGAGATACGAATCGTCGCTGGTCTTATCCGCCTCTCGGCTCAGATCGAGCGCGAAGATTTCGGCGAGCGGGAGATCGTCGAACTGCAGGATCGCTCCCGGTGAAGCGGCGAATTCGGTCGAGCGGCGGCTCGCCCAGATCGCAAGCCCGATCAGAGTAGCCAATACGACCGCGAAGCGCACAGGCTGTTCCAGGCTCCAAAGCTCAAGCTGTGCGAGGGCGCCGGCCAGCAACACGAACAGGAGCGCCTTGACGCCCAGACGCATCTTGAGGTGTGGTCCGGGCGGAAGCCACGAACACGTGAACGGAATTTTACTGAACTGATAGAGCGAACGATTGATCAGGAGGATTCCGCCGGCGATCAGCACGGCAATTTGTGCGACAGCAGCCGTCAGGGGCCAGATGGCAAGATACGCTGTCGCCGCAACCCATATGGGCAATGCGCCGAGAATCGTCAGTGACTTCCGCACTGCCGCGAAATACGCCCCAGGGCTGTGTACTGCCGTGATGCGAAAGATCCAGTTCGCCGCCAGAAGATGCGGAATTACGAATGCCGCGCGCATGCCGGTGATCAGGCAGACAAGCAGAAGGAAACCGGCAATCAGGAACGGTGCATTGGGCTCGTTCCACCGTGCTTGCGACCTGTCGGCGAGAAATGTTCGGGCAAAAGCGAGCGCAGTCGCAAACCCAACGCCGACACAAACGGCCAGCACGAGCCGATGCTGACGGCTTCGAGCGATTGTCCGGCAGGAGAACATGAGAATGGCGCGGTCGAGTGGCCTGCGCAATGCGGAAAAGGCAAGAAAACGCGCACAACGCGCCACCATCTGGTTGCCTGCAGATGGCGCGATATCCGGCGCCTCGACGATCCGGCGCATATTCCGATACCACGACAAAGACCAGACAATCGCGGCTGCGCTCATCGCTATCACCAGATTGCGGACCGCGATCGCCGCAAGCGGCCCGAACGCCGGACCCGCGTCACCATCGAGTTGATGCAACAAGCCTGTGAACCAGAACGAGGGTAAAACCTGAATCATGAATCCCGGATGCCGCACGGTCTCCGCGAAGGAAGGCGTCACAAAGAACAGGGCGAGCACCACGAAGAGCGCAGCCATTTGCAAGAGCCCGGAGATGCGCAAAAAGACGGACCAGCTCAGCAGTTGCGCCGCGAGTCCCTGTACCGCGAGCATCGCCGAAAACATGAACGCGCCCCCCGCGAATACGGTAATCCACCATGCGGCGAGCGAACGGAACACGCCGGCGGATCCAGCCACAGCGGGCGGAAATCCCAAACCGGTAAACGCATTGATTGCGATCAACCCGATACTCAGCCCCGTTGCCATGGCGGCGAGTTTCGCCAGAATCATAGTGGCTGTCGAGACCGGCAGAGGCGTGAGCACGAAGCAATCTCTGCGATCGGGAAACACTGCGTTCCACGCAAGCACCGAGAACAGACCCGCAACCGCGATCGTGCCCGACAGCAGGAACTCCTGATCATTCCAGATCGAGAACAGCAGCCGGACGCGAGGCAGGCTTGTAGAGGTATAACGCGGCACGATAAGGTAAGCGAGCACAAAGCTCAGCGCGCTCAATATCGAGACTGATCGGGCCACAAGATCGCGCACATCGCCCCCCGTGGAGAGAATCTCGACATCGATCATGCGAGCCAGAAAGAGGCGGTAAAGCGCAAGGGCCGCCGGAGGCGGCGCCAGGAACTGGAGGAACCTGCGCGTCCAGCCGCGCTTCGGCGGCCATAACTTGCGCGTGTTCTTTACGAGAGTGGGCAACCTGCGCTCCATGATCACGCTTCCATCAGTTCGATCATCTGGCGGCTAATCGCATCCGTATCCTGGTCGATGGCAAGTTCGGTAAAGATTCGCTCCAGGGTCGGCAACGACATCAGTGTGCGCAGTTGTTCGATGGAGTCGTTCGCCACGATCCGCCCGCGGTGCAGAATCACGATGTGCGCCGCCACGCGCTCCACCGTTTCCAGTTCATGGGAGCTGAAAAGAACAACCTTGCCCCGGGCAGCGAGTTTGCCGATCAGGTTGCGCAACACGAGCGCGGCGTTCACATCGAGTCCGGAGAAAGGCTCGTCGAGCAGAACGATTTCCGGATTATGCAGCAGGGCCGCCGCGATCAGCACCTTCTGCCTCATGCCTTTCGAGTACGACGAAATCGGGACATAGCGATCGCCGTACAAGGAGAATAACCGCAGGAAGCCTTCGATTTTGGCGGCGAGCGATCGCTCCGGCAGAGCTCTCAACTGGCCGATCATTTCGAGATACTCGAGACCGGTGAGGTGGGGGTAAATGTGCGGTTCTTCCGGGACGTATCCGAGCCGCTCCTTGTGCCGGATGCGATGCCGCCGGATCGGCTCACCATTGAAAAAGATGTCTCCGGAGCTTGGCTCGATGAGACCTGTAATCATTTTCAGCGTGGTGGATTTGCCGGAGCCGTTGGGGCCGAGATATCCGGTAACTTCGCCCGCGCGCGCGACGAAGCTGATTTCCTTTACTGCCGGGATGTCGGAGTAAAGTTTCGAGACACCGCGTAGTTCGAGCATGTTCGTGATCTTCTCCGGGATCTTTTTCGCGTGAAACCGCTGATCCCGAACACCAGCGCGAACATCAGTGCGACGAGGACGAACATCGTGCACAAGGTGATCTGAATCAGTTCGGTTACAGCGGGTGTGACTGTGGCGCCTCCTTGCGTTGGCATGCCGAAGCGTGGATTGAAAAAGATCCAGCCGAGTCCGCCGAAAGAGATCTGAACGACGGCGCCTGCAAGGGCGAGGGCCGCCTTCCAGACGGCGGATCGAAGCAGCCATTGGCGCGAAACGGACACCACGAGATCAAGCAGAAGGACCCACGCGCCTTCCGAGCCTTTCGCTTCGTCAAAGATCCAAAGCATCTCTTCGGCAAATTGACGCCGGAACGGCAACGGATGAAGGCGCAGCAGGCCGATGTAGAGCGCTCGGGTCATGCGTTCCTTTCGGGCGCGGGGCGCAGATGCAGCTTGGCGTGCCGCACGACGCCTTCGAGCCGCTTGATCTCGGCCGTAAGAACAGTACGCCCGGCGCGCGAGAGGCGATAGTAGCGGCGGCGTGGGTCATCGTTGCCGGGCGGCGACTTCGCCTCTTCCACCATTCCCTGATTCATCAGCTTCTGCAGATTGTCATAGAGCGTTCCCGGGCCGAGCTTGTACTGACCTTCGGACTGGCGAGCAATCTCCTGCATGATCCCGTAGCCGTGCCGGTCTTCGCCCGCCAGCGCGAGCAAAATATGCAGCGTAGCGGGGGATAGCGGCAGAAACTGGCTCGGATCTTCGGGCATACTCGCATTCCGTTATATCGGAAGGCGAGTCATATGTCAAGCGCCCCTGACACCATTCACCATCCCGCCAGGGCTCCCGGCACGTTCGCAACAAGCCGAACGATGCTGGCCGCCACCGGCCCGTCCGGAAGATCGAGGAAGGCGCCGCCATTGTTCACGACATATATGTCTCGAAAGTCGAACAGCGTGTGCCCGAAAGCCACCGCGGCGTCGCCGAAAGTGCCGGTCGCGATCGTCGTCCGGCTGCCGTTCGGGTGCAGGTGGATGATCTCTCCGTTCTGCGTGGCAGCGAAGATGCTGCCGTCCGCGCCAAATGCGAAATCGTCCACCTGAAACGAAGAGGCAATGACCTCGGGCGCCCCAGCTGAGCCGTTCCACTTAATCGGCACACGCAAGAGAGTGCCTGCGCCAGTGATCGAAATGTAGACTGCGCCTCGAAAGAACTTAATTCCGTTGGGTCCTATAGGCAAACCGTCGGGCGGGGGCGTCAACAGGCTACCGGTCAGCCATGCCTTAGCCGTTCCCGCGTTCACGTCGACCTCCCAAACAGTGGCGGCACTGTCATCCGCAACGAGGAACCTTCCGCGGCCCCACAGGGCGACGCCGTTGAGCGACTGCGCGCCGGCAATGTTCATCACTAGCGACGATGTACCGTCTTTTCCGAACCGATACACAGATGTCCCGCCAACGGCGACCAGTGTCCCGTCCGTGTCAAACGCCAGACCCAGTAAGGATCCCTCGACCTTCCCAAAAACACGGCTCGCTCCCGCCGGCGAGACTCGGAATATGGTTCCGCTGTCAATGGCTGTAACGAAAAGATCGCCTGTATAGCCGATCGCGATGTTCTCGAGAATTGTGCCGACCGGATATGTCGCGATCGTGGTCGGCCCATTCGCGCGGCTGCCTGATGTGCCTGAATCGGCGGCCGTATCGCTGGATTGCGACTGCGCCGCGCCGAGCGTGGCAAGCAGCGATACCGCCGAGGTCAAAATCAGAATCGTTCTCAATGCCTTCCTGCTTCCTCGGAAAACGGTGCGCGTTTCCCGCTTTCGTATCGATACGTTCGCAAAAGGTAGTCCTGGTTTCATGTCTTCTCCTATTTGTGTAGTTCGCCAAGGCGCCATGCCCACCGCTATGGCGTTTTTGTTTTCTGTCCGCGAGCCAGCAGCGAGGTCAGGCAAACCAGAGCGGAGCCATCGGTCGCCTGCAACCGGTGCGACTCCTCCGAATTGAGCCATTCCTCCAGGAGCTTGCTTTCGAGGTTGAAGATCACTCGGATATTTTCCAGACTGATCATCTCCCCTTCGGACGCGCATCGTGGGCACCATGCGCGTGTCGAATTTACTCCGCGGAGGATCAACAAAGAAGCGGTTTCGATCGTGATCTTCGTCTGCTTCGCCATGAGCCTGTTCCTGCTGAAGCGCTCGCGTAACTGAAACAGCACCAGCTTGCAGCGAAGCCCTGTAAAAAGTCCTTTTACCGTTCTGAAAACTTCTGATAATTTCTCGCAGCCGGGCAAACACCAGATAACAGGCAACTTAAGACTATCTTCGGAGAACGAATAAATCGGGTTGAATTCGGAATATGCTGGAGTACCTGCCGGGGTGATCGGGATGGCGAGGTGAAAGGAGTGCTTTGTCTTCGACTGCGGACCAGAGCGGTAACGACCGTTACGAGTTTGGGCCTTTTCGGATCGATGCTCAGCGAGAGATTGTACTTCGCGACGGCGAGCTTGTCCCGCTGACGCCGAAGACGTTTCAAATACTCCTCGTGCTGGTCCGTAATAATCAGGAACTCGTAACGAAGGACGAGTTGATGAAGGCGGTTTGGCCCGACACGTTTGTTGAGGAGGCCAACCTCAGCCGCAACATTTTCATGTTGCGGCGGGCCTTGGGCGAGAGTCCTCAGGAGCACCGCTATATCGTTACGGTGCCCGGCCGGGGATACCGGCTCGCTGAGACCGTGCGCGCGATCCAGGATCAGGAAGTCAACATCGTTGCCGCCCGGCACTCCAAAGCGCAAGGGCCGCCGGACGCGGCGCCACAGAGTGGAAGGAACCGCCAGTCCAGCTGCGTTTCGCCGGCCATCACTTGCGCGTATTCCTCCAAAGTGGAGGTGCAGATCAGCGAATCCATGTCCTGGGGTGGAATCGCTGCGATCGCGGGGATTCTGCTTTTGGCGGGTGTTCTTGCGTTGAGATTCCCGTTTCACCACTCGCATGCACTGAGCGACAAGGACACGCTCGTGCTGGCGGATTTCGCCAACTCTACCGGAGAGCCCGTTTTTGACGAAACGCTGCGTCAGGGCCTGGCAGTAGAACTCGAACAATCTCCATTCCTCAGCCTGATTTCCGACCAGCGAATCCGGCAAACGCTCGCGCTGATGCAACAGCCGCCCGATTCACGGCTTACACCGGAGTTTGCCCGCGAGATCTGCGAACGCGTCGGGAGTGCGGCGGTCCTCGAAGGCTCGATCGCAAGCCTCGGCGCCCAGTACGTGTTGGGCTTACGTGCAAGGAACTGCTCAACCGGCGATGTCCTCGATGAAGAACAGATCCAGGCGGTCCGAAAGGAGGATGTCCTGAACGCGCTCGGCAGGATTGCGACTCGATTCAGAACGCGCGTCGGCGAGTCGCTGACCGCGGTAGACAGGCACTCAACTCCCCTGGAGCAGGCAACCACTCCCTCCCTCGAAGCTTTGAAGGCCTATACCACCAGTACGAGAGCGAATCGGGAAAACGGTCCGATATCCGCCGTTCCCCATCTCAAGCGCGCCATCGCGATCGACCCTCAGTTCGCAATGGCGTACGGCGCCCTGGGGCTCATGTACAGCAACATGGGTGAGGCTGAATTAGCGGCCGAGAATACTCGCAAAGCCTGGGAGTTACGGGATCGCGTCAGCGATCCGGAAAAATTCGACATACTCTTTCTCTACGATCGCCAGGTGACAGGAAATCTGAAGCGCGCGCAGGAGACTCTCGAATCCTGGGCGCAAACCTATCCTCGTGACTTCCAGCCTCTTACGCTGCTTGCGGGAAGAGTTACTGAAAGTTCCGGTCAGTATGAAAAGGGTATCGACGCAGCACAAAAGGCTCTGGCACTCAATCCGGACTTCATATTCGCGTATGACAGTCTGGCGATTCAGAACCTTCACCTCGGCCGGCTTGCTGAAGTCCGGAACACTTTGCAGCGAGCCGCGGATAGAAAACTGGAAACCCCGGACTTCCTGGTTTTCCGCTATTACCTCGCTTTCCTGCAGGGTGACCGGGCAGAGATGGAAAGAGAAATCACGCTCGCTCGTGGAAAGCGGGGAACGGAAGACCTGCTCTCACACGACCAGGCTCTGGTCCTGGCATACTCAGGACACATCCGCGAAGCGGAGATTATGTGGCAACGGGCTGTTGGTCTGGCGCAGGAAGCCGGCGATCGCGAAAGAGCCGGTATGTACGAAGCCGCGGCGGCCGCTTGCGAAGCGCTTTTCGGGAATGCCGTAGCGGCACGCCGGCATGCGCTCGCTGCTCTCGAACTGGGAAAGGGCCGCGATGTGGAATACGGTACGGCCTTTGCGCTTGCCCTTTCGGGTGATAACTCCCGCGCGCGAGAACTTGCGGATGATCTGGAAAAACGCTTCCCGGAAGATACGTCGGTGCAGTTCAGTTATCTCCCGACGCTGCGAGCCCTCTTCGCACTTGCTCAATATGACCCTTCGCGGGCGATCCAGATACTCCAACCGGCTATTCCCTACGATCTGGCCTCGCCGGGGACGGCATTTTTCGCCAGGTTCGGAAGCCTCTACTCAGCATATGTACGGGGCGAGGCGTATCTCGCTGCGCAGCAGGGTCCGGACGCTACCGCCGAGTTCACGAAAATCCTGGATCACCGCAGCCTCGTGCTCGCCGATCCCGTGGGCTCTCTGAGCCGCCTGCAGCTGGGAAGAGCGGCCGCGTTGTCCGGAGATAAGAACAGAGCAAAGATCGCCTACCTGAACTTCCTCAGGCTCTGGAAGGACGCTGATTCCGACATCCCGATCCTCAAAGAAGCCCAGGCGGAATACTCGAAGCTGCAGTGATGCCCGCCGGGGGCGGACGCAATGGCCTCAAGTTCCCCCCTCGTTCTGCCGATATGAGCGGGTAAGACATGTTTTCAATCATCGGAATTGTCGTAGTCTTCGGCGCGGTCATCGGCGGCTTCCTTATGGAAAAGGGAAAGATGCCGGTTCTGATTCAGCCCGCGGAGCTCATTATCATCGGTGGTTCGGCGCTCGGAACGGTACTCGTCGCCAACCCCCTCCCCCTGATCATCAAGATCTTCAAGAGCGCGCTCGGGGTGATCAGCGGTAGTCCGTTCACCCGCGAGTCCTATACCGAAAGCCTCAAGATGCTGTTCGACATTTTCCAGTTCGCCCGCAAGAGCGGGATGGCCAAACTGGAAGAAGATATCGAGGCTCCGGAGAAAAGCGCCGTCTTTTCGAAGTACCCGAAGCTGGTGAAGGATCACCACATTCTCAATTTCATATGCGACACCCTGCGCACGGCCGTCGCCGGCGTGGTTGCCCCGCACGATCTGGACGCCATGGTTGAAGCGGACATCGATATCCACCATCACGCCAGCGCAGCGCCCGTTCGCGCCTTGACAACGGTTGCCGATGCTCTTCCGGGTCTCGGTATCGTGGCTGCGGTCCTGGGCATCGTGATCACAATGGGCGCCCTCGGCGGACCGCCGGAACAGATCGGTGAAAAGGTGGCGGCGGCGCTGGTCGGCACCTTCCTCGGCATTCTGTTGTCCTACGGCGTAATTAACCCTCTCGCGTCCAATCTCGAAAAGATCGTCGATGCCGAGTCGCAGTATTACCAGGCGCTTCGGGCGGGTCTGATGGCGTTTGCAAAGGGGATGGCGCCGATGATTGCCGTCGAATTCGCACGCCGCAGCGTGCCTCACGACATGCGCTGCAGCTTCAAGGAAATGGAATCGGCCTGCAAGGGCGGCGGTGCCGGCGCAGCGGCCAAAGCGGCATAAGGGGATTTGGATGCCCGCACAGCAAGCCCAACCTGTAATTATCATCAAACGCGGCAAAAAACACGGTCACGGACACCACGGCGGCGCCTGGAAAGTGGCTTTCGCGGATTTCGTGACGGCCATGATGGCGCTTTTTATTGTTCTGTGGCTGTTGAGCAGCAGTGAACAGGTCCAGAAAGCCGTCGGCGGATACTTCACCGATCCCAAAGGACGCGGCAAGGACGTCGGAAACGGACTGCGCAGCTCCGGTAGCGAAAGCCTTGCGATCAAGAAGGATGACATGAACAAGCTCAAGGAGAAGCTTGAGCAGTCGATTTCGGGTTCGACCGCGCTTCAGAAGATCCGGGAGCATGTCATCTTCACCGTGACGAGCGAAGGTCTGCGCGTCGAACTCCTCGAAGGTGAGCACTCGACCTTCTTTGAATCCGGCAGTCCCCGACCGACCGACTTTGGTAAAGAGCTGCTCGGCAAACTGGCCGAGGAGATCGGCAAGCTCCCCAATCGCGTCACCATGGAGGGGCATACCGATTCAAAGCCCTTCGCTGACGGTGGCGATTACTCGAACTGGGAATTGTCCAGTGACCGCGCGAACGCCGCCAGACGGTGGATGGAGCAACACGGCATGCGTCCGGATCAGGTCACCCAGATACGCGGCTTTGCGGATCAGAGTCCGCGGGACGCCGCCAATCCGGCTGACGCAAGCAACCGTCGGGTAACCCTGATCATCCAATACCAGGGCACAAAGTCCGCCGTTCCGCCTCCAGCGCCGAAGGGTCAGGTAAAAGCGCCAGTATAATAAAGCTTCCGAATGAATCCCGTCAACGTGGACCTGAAGCAGACCATAAATCTGCCTCGCACCGATTTTGCTATGAAGGCCAACCTGCCGCAGGCCGAGCCGAAAATGCTCGCGCGCTGGGCGGAGCAAGACCTTTATAGCCAGATTCGCCGGTCCCGGGAAGGGAAGCCCGTTTACATCCTTCATGATGGTCCGCCTTACGCTAACGGGCGCATCCATTTGGGAACTGCTTTCAATAAAATCATTAAGGACTTCATCGTAAAGTCCCGAACCATGGCGGGTTATGATTCGCCGTATGTTCCCGGATGGGACTGTCATGGGCTTCCCATAGAACATAAAGTCGATCAGGAGTTGGGTGGTAAGAAGGCGCAGATGACGCCGGTTCAGATCCGCCGCGCCTGCCGCAAATACGCCGAGAAGTGGGTGAATCTCCAGCGGCAGGATTTCAAGCGCCTTGGGATCATGGGCCGCTGGGACGATCCCTACCTGACAATGAATCCGGCCTATCAGGCCGTAATCGCCCGCGCTTTTGTCGACATTCTCGACAAAGGCTATATATATAAGGGACTAAAGCCGGTCAACTGGTGCATCCATGATCGAACGGCGTTGGCCGAGGCCGAAGTCGAGTATGAGAACCACAAGAGCCCCTCGGTTTGGGTTTGTTTTGCACTGGAGTCTGACGCCGCGTCGATCGATCCAGCTTTGGCGGGGAAAAACGTCTACGGCCTGATCTGGACCACCACCCCCTGGACACTCCCGGCAAACCTCGGCATCGCTTTCCATCCGAAGTACGAATACGTGGCGGCCTCAGTCGGTGACAAGGTCTACATCGTCGCGGCGGACCTGCTTTCGGCCACAGCGGCAAAGTGCGGCTGGGTCGAACCCGAGGTCATCGCGCGTTTCGCGGGCCACAAACTGGACAAGTCCGTCTTCCGGCATCCCTTCATCAATCGACTGTCTCTCGGAATGGTGGCGGATCACGTCACGCTGGAGCAGGGGACCGGCGCGGTTCACACGGCTCCCGGCCACGGCCAGGAGGACTACGTCATCGGGACGCAATACGGCCTGCCGGTCTATTGTCCGGTCGATGCCGTCGGGCGCTTCTTTGATCCGGCAGGGTTCGAGTCACACATTCCCGATCGGTTGCTATCCCGAACGATCTGGGAAGGCAACCCGATCGTCATCGATCTGCTGAACGAAAAGGGCGCGCTGCTGGCGGTGGAGCACATCGAGCACTCCTATCCGCATTGCTGGCGTTGCCACAATGCGACCATATTCCGCGCCACCGACCAGTGGTTCGTTGGGATGGACAATAACGGCCTCCGACAGAAAGCGCTCGACGCGGCGAAGGGCGTCAAATGGATCCCGGCATGGGGCGAAGAACGCTTCTCGAACATGATCTCCAGCCGCCCCGACTGGTGCATCTCGCGCCAGCGTGTCTGGGGCGTTCCGATCGTCGTGTTTTATTGTTCAGCGTGCCGCGAACCCCTGACCGACAAGGCGATTCTCGACAGCGTCGTCGATCTGTTCGAGACTCATTCGGCCGATATCTGGTTCGAAAAAACCGCCGCCGAACTGGTCCCCGCCGGGACGGTCTGTAAGAAGTGCGGCGCGTCTGAATTCTCGAAAGAGAACGACATTCTCGATGTCTGGTTCGATTCCGGGTCGAGCCATTTGGCGACGCTCCGGCCGGAAAACGGCCTTCGCTGGCCCGCCGACGTTTATATGGAAGGCGGCGACCAGTATCGCGGCTGGTTCCAGAGCTCTTTCCTGATCGGAATGGCGCTGAAAGACGCATCGCCGTTCCGGGCCTGCGCGACCCACGGCTGGACTCTCGACGGAGACGGCCGCCCGCTCTCAAAGTCGCTCGGCAACGGCACGGCCCCCGAAGAAATCATCAAGGAGTACGGCGCCGAGTTGATCCGGCTTTGGACGGCTTCGGCGCCCTTTTCGGAAGACGTCCGGATCTCGCCGGCGATCCTGAAACAGCTCTCGGACGCCTATCGCAAGCTGCGGAACACGTTCCGCTATGCGCTTGGGAATCTGCACGACTTCAATCCGGAGACCGATTCGGTTCCTGGCGGTGAGCTTCTCGAGTTCGACCAGTGGATCCTGGTTCGAGCCGAAGAAGTCATTTCGCGCAGCCTGATCTGGTACGACGAACTCTCGTTCCACAAGGTCTATCGCGCCGTCTATGACTTCGCAACCATCGAGCTGAGTTCCATTTACTTCGACGTCCTTAAAGATCGACTTTACACGTCCGCACCGAAATCGCACGCACGGCGAAGCGCTCAAACTGCGCTGTACCGGCTGGCGTTCGCGCTCGTGCGATTGCTCGCTCCGATTCTCAGCTTCACGACGGAAGAAGTATGGACACATCTGGGGCTGTCGGGCAGCGTCCATACGGCGTATTTCCCGAAATCCGGCGAACTGACGGAAGGCATCGGCGCGGCCCAGCGCGAGCGCGTCGAGAACTGGCAGATGCTGATCGCAGTTCGCGAAGAGGTCCAGAAGGGCCTTGAGGCTGCGCGGCAGGAAAAAATCATCGGCGCGCCGCTCGAAGCGCGGGTGCAGCTTTCGGCCGACAGCCAGCTCTACCCGTTACTGACCGAGTATTCGCAGGAACTGCCGGGACTCTTTATCGTCTCTCAGGTCGAATTGCTCAACCACGCGGCCGAGGGCGTGAGCGTCGCGATCGATCGGGCAACGGGTACAAAGTGCGAGCGCTGCTGGAAGTACACGGATGACGTCGGTTCGGCCTCCGAATTCCCGACAGTCTGTGCGGCTTGCGCCAGCGCAATCAGGAATAGCGAGGCCGATGCCTGATCGATCGCGCCGAATCGTTGCTTTTCTGATTGCCGTCGGGGTTTTTGCTCTCGACCGCTGGTCGAAGTGGATGATCGAGACGCACCTGAGCGGCTCCGATACGAAGACCGTGATCCCCGGATTTTTCAACATCGTGCGGTCTCAGAATCCGGGTGTGGCATTCGGGATGTTCGCGGAAAGCTCATCGCAGTCGCGGACACCGATTCTGATCGCGTTATCGGTGGTGGCCGTGCTGCTCCTGGCCTGGATGCTCTGGCGGATCGACCTTCTGGACACGCCTTCGGCCGCCGGCTTGGCGCTGATCTTCGGCGGCGCGATGGGCAATGTGTTCGACCGCGTGCGAGAGGGCAGCGTGACGGATTTTCTCGACTTTTACAGCGGGTCGTACCATTGGTACACCTTTAATGTGGCTGACGCGTCTATTTGTACAGGCGCCGGCTTACTGATTCTGAGCATGCTGCTCTCACACCGCGGCCGCGAGGCGCACGTCTGACATGTTTCCGCAATTGATCAAAATCGGAAGTTTTTCGCTGCCTTCGTATGGCGTTCTCGTCGCTCTGGCGTTTCTGGCCGCTCTGTCGCTGGCGTCTCATTTCGCGAAGAAACGCGGCCTGAACAGCGAAAAGATCGTGAACCTCGGGGTGTATTGCGCGCTCGCGGGGATGCTCGGGGCGAAGATCCTGATGATCGTGATGGATCCGGAATACCGGGCGCACCCGTCAGAGATCTTTTCGCTGGCCGTGCTGCAGAGCGCGGGGATCTTTTTCGGCGGGTTCATTCTCGCGATCGTTTTCGCGTACTTCTATATGCGGGCGCAGGGTCTGCCGGTGCTTGCGACGTCCGATATCTTCGCTCCCGGCCTGGCGCTGGGGCACGGGATCGGACGCCTGGGATGCTTCGCGGCGGGATGCTGCTGGGGCAAGCCCACTCATCTGCCATGGGCCGTCACATTCACAAATACGAATGCGACGACCGGGGTGCCGCTCGGTATTCCGCTACATCCTACGCAGTTGTATGAGGCATTCGCGGAAGCGATCATCTGCCTCATCCTGATCCGCCAGCTGCAGAAGCCGCATCGCGATGGGCAGGTCATCGGACTCTACGCGCTCCTTTACGGGTGCGTGCGTTTTGGGGTCGAGTTTCTGCGCGAGCACGATTCGTCGAACCCGCTCGGGGGGCCGTTCACACTCGAGCAGTGGATTTCACTGGCGCTCGCCGCGGGCGGAATCTATCTCCTGACTTTCACGGTGGGCGGGATCCAGACGGCGCGCGCCTCGCGCGATTTGAGCACGTCAAAATCGTAGTACTTCTGAAAGAGGTCGCGTTGGCTGGCGAACCTTCCGACGACCTCTCTGGCAATTTCGAGCCTCGTCAATCCCGGCGGCATCGATTGGATTGCTTCTCGGACGGTGTCAACCCAGAACCGGGTTATCGTTTCGTGGTAACCGGCGTCGACTGTATTTTTGCCGCCCTGGCTTTCGTTGTAGCGGCAGATGGCAAACCGCAAACGCTCCATGGGGTGGTTGCCCTCAAGGATGTAGCATACGCAGACTGCGAGATGCGCAGTGTGACGGAACTCCCGGCCCGGCCAGGACCCGTTTCGAAACCCTGATATCAGCGTTTCGAGACCCGCCTCATCAACCAGGAATGATTCGGTCACGGACATCGCGTGCGATGAGGAGTTCTTCGTTGGTTGGTACGACCCAGACGGGGATCGTGGAGTAGCCGATCTGGCGGGCGTCGTGGCCGGCGTTGGTATTCGCGTCGTGATCTACGGCGATGCCGAGGTTGCCCAGCCCGCCGCAGATCTTCTCGCGGACCGGGGCGGCGTTCTCGCCGATGCCACCGGTGAAGATCAACACGTCCGCGCCGTTCATCGCGGCGAGGTATGAACCGATGTACTTTGCTACGCGGTAGCAGAATGCATCCACCGCCAGACTGGCACGCTCATTTCCCTCGTCTGACGCTTTCAAAAGATCCCGCATGTCATTGGAGATGCCAGAGATGCCTTTCAATCCGCTTGCATTGTTGAGTGTCTGCAGCAAGTCATCCGGGTTCTGACGATCGTTCATAACGAGGTGCAGAATGGCGGCCGCATCGATGTCTCCGCAACGCGTCCCCATGATGAGACCTTCCTGCGGCGTGAAGCCCATCGACGTGTCGATCGACTTCCCATGCTCGATGGCACAAACGGAACAGCCGTTGCCAAGATGGCAGGTGATCATCTTATAGTCGGCAGACGTTTTGCTCTGAAGCTCAGCGAACTTTCCTGATACATAGCGGTGCGAGATGCCGTGGAAGCCGTAGCGCCGGATCTTCTTCTCGGTCAGGTATTCATACGGAAGCCCATACGCGTAAGCACGGGGCGGCAGCGTCCGGTGGAAGGCCGTATCGAAGGCTGCTACCTGGGGCACGCCGGGCAGACGTTCGCGCGCGAACCGGTACGCCTCGAGGCTGTTCCGATTGTGCAGCGGGGCGAGCGCGCCCAGTTCGTCGATTGCCTTCTCGACATCAGCGTCGATGATGACGGATTCGTGGAAGCGGTCTCCTCCGTGAACGACCCGATGTCCAACCGCTTCGATTTTTACGTCGCCGATTTGCTGGAAGACGGACGCAACCGCATCCCCCATGCCACCGATGCGCTCGACCTCGCCTTTGGCCAGGAGTTGTTCTGAATCGAACAGATTGAACTTCAGCGAAGAACTGCCCGCGTTGAGAACCAGGATCTTCATTCCGTGGGCCAGCGCCACTCGCGTATTTCGGGCATGTCCTCGCCATGCACTCGTACGTACCGCCAATGGTCGGTTAACTTGTCGCGCAGCGTCTGACGCAGGTGCGCCGCAATGTTGGCAAGCTTCGGCACGCGGTCGATAACGTCGATCGCCAGATGGAAGCGATCGATTTCGTTGAGCACGCACATGTCGAAGGGCGTGGTCGTAGTCCCTTCCTCTTTATAGCCGCGGACGTGAAGCTGTTGGTTGGCGCGGCGGTAGGTCAGGCGGTGAATCAGCCAGGGGTAGCCGTGATAGTTGAAGATGATCGGGCGATCCTTTGTGAACAGCGAGTCGTATTCTTTGTCCGGCAGGCCATGCGGGTGTTCGGATTGTGGCTGGAGGGTCATCAGGTCGACCACATTGACGACGCGGATTTTCAGATCGGGAATGTTGTGGCGAAGCCAGTCCACCGCGGCGAGGGTTTCGAGCGTCGGGATATCGCCCGCGCAGCCCATGACGACGTCCGGCTCTGTGCCCTGATCGTTGCTGGCGAACTCCCAGATACCCAGACCGGCGGTGCAGTGGCGAACGGCCTGGTCCATGTTGAGCCATTGCAGGGCGGGCTGCTTGCCGGCGACGATGACGTTGACGTAGTTGCGGCTGCGCAGGCAGTGGTCGGTCACGGATAGCAGAGTGTTGGCGTCGGGCGGGAGATAGACGCGGACGATCTCGGCCTTCTTGTTGATGACGTGGTCGATGAATCCAGGGTCCTGATGGCTGAAGCCATTGTGATCCTGACGCCAGACGTGGGAACTCAGAAGGTAATTCAGCGACGCGATGGGCCGGCGCCATTCGATCTTGCGGGTGACCTTGAGCCACTTCGCGTGCTGATTGAACATCGAGTCGACGATGTGCACGAAGGCCTCATAGCAGGAGAAGAAGCCGTGGCGACCGGTGAGCAGATACCCTTCGAGCCAGCCCTGGCACATGTGCTCGCTCAGGACTTCCATGACGCGGCCGTCGGGTGCGACGTGGTCGTCGATGGGGATAATTTCGGCGGCGGATTCGCGGTTCGTCACATCGAAGACGGCGTTCCAGCGATTCGAAGCCGTTTCATCCGGGGAGACGATGCGGAAGTTCTTCGACTCGGTGTTGAGCCGCATGACGTCTCGAATAAACGAACCCATTACGCGTGTGGCTTCGGATTCGATGATGCCGGGTTCGGGAACGTCCACGGCGTAATCGCAGAAATCGGGGAGCACGAGATCCTTGAGCAGGATTCCGCCGTTAGCATGCGGGTTGGCGCCCATGCGGCGATCACCTTTGGGCGCGAGTTCGGCGTATTCGGCAAGAAGTTTACCGTGCTCATCGAAGAGCTCCTCGGGACGGTAGCTGCGCATCCATTGCTCAAGCATCTTCAGCTCGTCGGGCCTCGTGGCCGGGGCGTCGAGAGGAACCTGATGCGCGCGGAATGTGCCTTCGACGGGCTTTCCGTCGAGCGCTTTGGGGCCGGTCCAGCCTTTGGGTGAGCGAAGAATGAGCATCGGCCAGGCGGGGCGCTGCTTGAAACCGTTGGTGCGGGCGTCCTTCTGGATGGCCTGGATCTCCTTAATGACGGTGTCGATGGTGGCCGCCATTTTCTGGTGCATGGCTTCGGGCTGGTCGCCTTCGACCCAGTAGACCTTGTACCCGTAGCCGGTAAAGAGAGCTTCGAGTTCGGCGTGCGGGATGCGCGCGAGCACGGTGGGGCCGGCGATTTTGTAGCCGTTGAGGTGGAGGATGGGGAGAACGGCTCCGTCACGCGCGGGGTTGAGGAATTTGTTGGAGTGCCAGGAGGTGGCGCAGGGTCCGGTTTCGGCTTCGCCATCGCCTACGACGCAGAGGGCGAGGAGGTGAGGGTTGTCGAAAACCGCGCCATAGGCGTGGACGACGGCATAACCCAGTTCGCCGCCTTCGTTGATGGAACCGGGCGTTTCCGGGGCGTCATGACTGGGGATGCCGCCGGGAAATGAGAACTGCTTGAAGAGCCGGCGGATGCCGTCTTCGGTTTGCGGGATGGACGAATAGTATTCGGAGTAGGTGCCTTCGAGGTATGTGTTGGCGACGATGCCGGGTCCGCCGTGGCCGGGGCCGCAGACGTAGATCGCGTTCAGGTCGTAGGCCTTGATGGCGCGATTCATGTGGGCGTAGATGAAGTTCAGGCCAGGCGTGGTGCCCCAGTGACCGAGGAGGCGGGGTTTGATCTGCTGTTTCGTGAGGGGCTCGCGAAGGAGCGGATTGTCGAGGAGATAAATCTGGCCGACGGAGAGATAATTGGCGGCGCGCCAGTACGCGTCGAGTTTTCTGAGTTCTTCGGGAGTGAGCGGGCCGGTCGGCTGGTTTTCGGGCATGGTTCCGTCCTTTTGCCGATTGTGGCACGGGGATCGTTACTGGCTGATTTCAGGGGCGCGGAGGCCTGGTGCGCCTGGGTGTGGCGATACGTTCGCCTGGCCGGTCCGCGCCGCCTCTATTTTCGGTCGGCGCCGCCTTTATTTTTCCCGTGGTGTGGTGTCGATTTTTTCGTTTGTGTTCGTTATCGAGTTCTTTTATATAAACTGGAGCGCTCCAACCGGCTGATACCCGTCAGACGGAACGGTCGTTTTGGTTTCCCGGACGAGACCGGGGCCGCACCAATAACGGGAGCGCCTGCCGCCCATTGTTTTGACGTTATGCCACACGGAGCCTCGAGGAATCGCGTGGTTTAGTGCCCCCGTACGCCATGGGTGCGACGAGGTTCTTTCGATTTGAAAGTTAGCATGCGTTTTTGGCGATGCGACAGGGTGAGAGAGGGGTCAGGCTGTAAGTTATTGGATTTTAAGGGAAAAAAAGTGCCAAGTTTTCTCGGTCGGTTGTGACTCGCGATTTCGGGTCGATCAAAACCATGTATTATCTGAGCTTAGAAGAAAGGAGATTTGGCGCAACGCGAGAAACGCACTTCCTGGCTGGCATGATCGCTGTTCTGTTTGCGGCCATGTGCTACGCCCAAACTCAGCCGAATGGCGCCTTGAGGAAAACCGAATTCGAAGTCGCGTCAGTTCGCCCAATTCTAACCGATGGGCGCAGACCCTGCTTTATCCAATCGACGCCTCACGACTTATCTCGTCGGCTCTCAGGCGACAGGCTACGGTTGCCTGTATCGACGATTGCGAGCCTCGTCATGGATGCATATAACGTCAGGGAGGACCAACTCACTGGTTTACCCACCTGGGCAGACTGCTCGGAACGGTACGAACTTAATGCCTTAGTTCCTCAAGGATCAACGACGGGAGAGCAACTCCGGCTGATGCTTCAATTCTTATTGGCGGAGCGATTTCAATTGAAGCTGCGTCGCGAAACAAAGAAAATCACGGTTTATGAGTTAAACACGGCAAAAAGCGGGCTTAAATTGAAGCTATTCCCCGATCGCACCGCTGAACATCGGAACGCGTGGGCGAGCGTACCACAGTTGATCGAGTTGTTTCTTGACTATCCAATTGTGGACAAGACCGGATTATCAGGATTTTTTGACACAAATTATCACGACACCTGGAACGTGGCTGAGTTGCGGGAGGAACTGCAGCAAGCCAGACCGGTGAATCTCAGCCCGGGTATGGCCTTTCATGGGCTTGCCCCTTCAATCTTCCATGAGGTTGAGGCTGAATACGGGCTCACACTGAAAAAGGTGACTGCACCGACCGATTTCCTCGTCATCGAGCATGTCGAGCGTCCGTCGGGCAATTAGTAGTTAGACGCGCCCGGGCCTTCGAAATCCGTCCCGAAACCGATCGGTTGTGAGACAGGGCGGCTAAGAGTGACTTAGTTCTCGGAAGGTTTCTCCGCCCCGTCGATGAGGAGCATCTCGATGGGGCCTTTTGCCGATTCCAGTCTCAGGCCGAGCTGTTCCTGTAGGGCGGTAAAGATGGACGGCGCGGTGGAATCCGCTTGTTCGGGAGCCCACACGAGTTTGTAGTCAAAGGTTCCCCGGAGCCGAGTGTTATCGATTACGGGGCGACCCATCACTCCGCTCAAGCTATCCGCTAGTGTCGCCATCGTAGCCCTCGTAGCCCGGATATTTCCCATCGAAGCGTTCGTGGACGAGTCGCCGCCCCCATCACCAGTATGTTCGGTCAGTTTCGGACCGTTTTTCGTAACGACAAGGGAATAGACAGTCATTTCCTTCGTCTCGCGATGAGCTTTCAGTTGAAAGCGATCCGCGAGTAACGCCTGAAGCAGCCTACGCAACTGCTGGTTGGTAATGACGTCGGAGCTGCCTGTCGTTGCGACTATATCGAAGCGATCCGCGTCCAGCCAGCGGGGGCCGCCCTCAATCTGGAAATCCCAGACGTCAAAGGCGAAGCGGATTAATTGCTTCAACGTATCGTTCGTGACGGTCAGTCTGCCCCGTCCAGTGTGTTCGCCGGAGGAGAGGTCGCCGCTGTGGTTGAGCTTGACTGATGCAACCTCGAATTCGCGGGCCGACTGACCGCTGGCACAAGGCAGTCCGCACGTCGTTATGATGAGGATTCCGGCTATGGTCCGAACCAGGGCGCGCGCGGGCTCGGGCCTACCGCATCGTTCATCCATAACCGAATCTTACGTTATCAACGCGTGCCCGATGGCGTTTTCAGCGTTTTCAACCTCCTAACCGTTATGCCTTCAACGCCAGAAGATCGCCGGGACCGTTCTCCCGGCGGCTGACCAGCGCCCAGAACATCAGAGCGAACTCGGGCGCCGCGCGGGTGGGTACGCCAACCGCCACAGCGGGCGGGGAAGTTGATACCTTGATAACAGTGCCTGAGTCCCGGACTTCATCAGCCCTCAAGCGCGACCGGAGATCGAGCAGCGAACGTCGCTGTTCCTTTTGCCATAAGAGTCAGGATGTGGTGGGGAAACTTATCTCGTCGCCAAGCGGATACCGTCCAGTTTATATTTGCGACGAGTGTGTCATGGTGTGCAATACCATCATGGAAGATACACGCGCAGGCAAATCCGTTGAAGAACACCCTGCAACCTTGGTTGAAGCCTCCGGCGGACAGGCTGCGCCCGGTGCAGGCATTCAAAAAGCGCCAGTTCATCTCGAATTGGATGCTGGAGACTATTGGACGCGCAGAGCAGCATCTGCCGAAGCCGCGCCGATCCAGAGGGTGTCACCCATCACTACCCCGGTCGACACAACCGAAAGTGCCGGGTTGGGCTGCGCGTAGGCCAGAACGGCCCACGTCATTGTCCTGGGATCGAATTGAGCGACCATATAACCGCGATGGCAACTGGTCAGGACCGGATCGTCGACTACCGCAAGCCGGGTGCCCCCACAGGCCGGTTCGTCATACACTGAGCCCGCTGCAATGAGGCGGTCACCGCTCCAGCGCAAGTTATCAGGCATGAACCCGGGGGCCAGCGACTGGCGTATCGGCTTGCGCGGGTCCTGGCGCGAAAAGATAACGATTGTATGGGTGCCGAACGAGACAACGTAGAACTCCGTTTCATCCGGCGAGATCTCGATACCATTGTTACCGGCAAGCTGGGTTCCCGGAATCACATGGAATGAATCTGTGCCAGGCTTCCACTCGACGACGTCGCCCGTGGGTTCGCCTTTGATTCGCTGTGCATTGGTTGTACCAGGACGCTGAGGTATGGTTGCGATGATTGTGCCGTCTGAGAAAGCCGCAACTGCGTTCGCCGTCACGCGGTTCGACGTCGCCTGAGAGCCGAGGTCGGCGTACGCCTTGTTTTCTTCGGGCATGGGAACGCAGCCGGTCCACGTCAAGGAAGGTTCCCGGCCCTTCACATCAACGGTGAAAATCTGGATGCTTTCCAGCGCGCCGTGACTGACAACGTAAAGCGTGTAGAGTCCGGGCGCCTGTGCGCGTCGCAAATAGATGCCATGCGCGTTGAAGGTTTTCGCGTCGGGCGCCGCCGGGCAATTGGGAAACAGCTTCTTATCGGGATGCTGCTGCGCGGGATTGCCGGTGTAGAAAAGCCGCGCCGTCCTGGTCTCGGTATCAACCAGTTTGAGGCCCGCACCGGCCTCCATTCCACTAGCGATCAGCCAGCGTGTGCCCGGAACAGGAACCAGGTCTTCCGGATTCCTGGCCCCACATACGAAATTCAATCCGTCCGTCGGTGCGCAGGACGCCGCAAGCCGGGCCGGTTGGGTCTGAGCAAGAAGCGGCGATAAACTTGTTGTGGCGGCGGCTATCAATGCCGATACGGCAATTGTGCGTAAAGTCTTGATCAGCCCCCAGTTCATCACGCGAATACAATTCATCACTTGATCCCCCTGTTGAACTTCACCGACGAGCTTCAGCGCCGAGTGTCGACATGGAAACAGGGTCGCCCGCCGTGCGCTCCGCCCATACAGCTTTTGCATGACCGCTCACCGCGACATTCGGACCAACTCGACGCAACCACTTTTACGTTCAACTTCTATTGCCAACCAAACCAACACAACTGAACGAGCGCGCCGGCGTTGGCTGACTAACTCAGTTTTCGTTGAGCTTTTCGGCGTGATCAATCACCACCACGTCAACGGGTCCTTTCCCGGCTTTCAATTCAAGGCCGATCTGCTGCTTCACAGCAGCGAACAGGGTCGGGCCTGATGTGTCGGGCTCCTCGCCGTTGAGCTTTCCGCCTTCGGGAAAATTGCGGGGCAGCTCGCGAGTGTAATTTACTTCGAAATCGTATGTGCCTTTGAGGCCGGTCATGTCGACGACCGGGCGATCAAGTTCTTCACCGAGGCGGAAGGCAAGGAAATCCATGCGCGCGTTGATGCCCTGCATTTTCGTCTGCAGATTGTGCCCGTGCAGATCGACCCATGTATCGCCCGCGGCACTTTCCCTCCGCGAGAGTTTCGCGCCTTCTTTCGAGACGAGAAGGGCGTACATCTGCATATCTTTCTTTTCGCGGTGATACTTCAAGTGCATGCGGTCAATGAGCATGTTGACCAGCATCACGTGAAGCTCGTCTGCGGTTGACGGCTTCTCGGCCTTCGCCTGCATGTCGAAACGCTGGGATTCGAGCCAGCTCGGGATACCAACAATTTGTTCGGCCCGAATACGGAAAGCTACCTGCAGCATGAGGCGGATCGGACAGTTCACCGCTTCATATCGTTCGTAGCCTGCGGAAGGGCGGACCCAAAACGTATAAGGATCTCCGTGCGCCAGTTTCACTGAAGCGACTTCGAAGCGAAGATCGGGAGAAACGCCGGGGGGCAACTGTGCAAGCAGCGGAAAAATGCTGAGGATCCAGACAACCAGGCGGTGCATACAGAGGATTATGGCGGCAGTCAGGAACAGGCGCAATACGCCTTATCAAAGCGCCGACGTGCTGTCCCGTTTCCACGTCTCGCAAAGGACCGGCCTGGAGACACGAAGGACAGTAGACTCCCGGTGAGAGAGAACGTGAGCCGCCCGAAGCATTGCGCGAAGATCGTGCTTACTTTGGCCCACAACTCTTCAGAGTTTGGCGATAGCGCAGTCGGGCACTGCGCGCCAACGTTCGAACCAGCGTCCGTTCGGCAACACTAGAAAATTGTTATTCGCTCGGGATCATTTACCGTCAACGACCCGCTGATCCGGATCGAGGGCTATACGATTTACGCGTTGGTCATGGATGTCTACAGAACGACATTGTGGCGCGAGCGTCCGGCGCGCAGGCGCTGCGAATTGAAGAACGTTCTGTCATAAGAGGGACGACGGGACACGGGCATGAGCGAGAGGTGCGCCACTTGAAATCATCGCCGTCACGCATGGGCTCGGATTGTTATCATTTTTCTGCGGCGGAGCGCTTCAAGCTGGTCAGTGCGAACTGGCCTCTCCGGGGTTACCCCGGGGGATTGTGAATGACTGAGGTTTCGTCGCGTGAGCTTCCCTGCGCGAGCGCGCAGTCGTGCTTACGCAGTGCCGGACTCGTTGGGGCGTTTCGCCGCTAAAACGCCCGCCGCTCAAATGCCATGCTGGATAGCCGGCCGCTAAAGGCACTCGCTCGATCTTTTCTGGCCGGCGAGCCAGGCGTCGAACACATATTCGAACGTGCGTCCGAAACACTGGGTAGACCCTGGGGATGGTTGCGGCCGCTGGCACGGCGATATGTCGATGCGATGGCCGGGCTGACGCGTCCGCGATACCGGGACGTCGTGCAGTTTCTTCGAAACGACCGGCGCTTTGCGCGCGCGCGGCGGAAATTTCGGGATGAGCTTTCAGTTGAGAGCTGGATGGTTGAGGTGCAGCGTATGCAGCCGGTTGCGGCGGCGGAGGTGTGGGATCTCCCCGCGATTGAATCCGCCGCTGCGCTGACCGAGTGGCTCCGCCTTAATCCCGGCGAACTGGAGTGGCTGGCCGATCTCAAGGGCGTTTTACGCCATGAGCGTCCCGGGAAACTTGTGCACTATCACTATCGCGTGCTGACCAAGGCGACCGGAGAGATCCGCCTGATTGAAGCGCCCAAGTCGCGGCTGAAACATATTCAGCGGCAGATTCTGGCCCGGATTCTCGATAAGATCCCGGCGCATTCCGCCGCCCATGGGTTTGTCAGCGGCCGTTCGATCCGGACATTTACTGCCCCTCACGCCGGCCGGCGCATCGTTCTCAAGATGGATCTCCGCGACTTCTTTCCTTCTCTGGCAGCGGCTCGGATCGAAGCGTTTTTCAGAACCGCGGGTTATCCGGAATTAGTGGCGGATCTCCTGGCAGGTCTTTGTACGAACTGGTCGCCACGAGCGTTGTGGCCTGGGCCCGAGTTTCGCGAGGCGCGAGATCTCTATTGCCGGCCGCATCTGCCGCAGGGCGCACCGACGTCGCCCGCTCTCGCTAATCTCTGCTTCTACCGGACCGATTGCCGGCTGGCGGGCCTGGCGAGATCGGCGGGAGCCGTCTATACGCGATACGCCGACGACCTCGCCTTCTCAGGCGACGACGAATTCGCGCGCGGAGTGGAACGGTTCGCGGCTCATGTCGCGGTGATCGTGCGCGAGGAGGGATTTGCGGTGAATCATCGCAAGACGCGCGTCATGCGCCAGGGCGTTCGTCAACAACTGGCCGGTCTTGTGCTGAATGATCGCCCGAATGTGAAGCGGGCAGAGTTCGATCGGTTGAAAGCTACGCTCACAAACTGTGTGCGCTCGGGTCCGGAAAGCCAGAATCGCGAACGGCATCCTCAATTCCGTGCGCATCTCGAAGGGCGCGTTAACTTTGTGGAGACAGTCAATTCCGCACGGGGAAAACGGCTGCGGACGATATTCGATCGGATTCGCTGGGCAAGCGGGGATAAATGACATGAATGTTCTTCTTTTCGGCGCTACGGGTATGGTCGGCCAGGGTGTTTTGCGGGAATGCCTGATCGACCCGGGCGTTCGATTGGTGCAGACCATCGGGCGGCGGGTGTTGGGCGCGACTCACCCCAAGGTTCGGGAGATTGCGCATGCGGACTTATGGAATTACGTGGATATCGAGCCTGCGCTGTCGGGATTTGACGCCTGTTTCTTTTGTCTTGGCGTGTCATCGGTGGGAATGAAGGAAGATGCGTACGACCACGTCACGCGCGGAATTACGCTCGCGGCTGCTGAGACACTTGTTCGCCTGAATCCGGGCATGACTTTCGTATATGTTTCTGGGGCGGGCACGGATAGCTCCGAACAGGGGAGCACTATGTGGGCGCGGGTGAAAGGCAGGACGGAAAACGAACTGTTACGGCTTCCGTTCAAAGCCGCCTATATGTTTCGTCCCGGGTTTATTCAACCGATGCACGGGGAGAGTTCGAAGACACCGCTGTACCGTGTCTTGTATCAGATTTTGAGGCCTTTGGTTCCGCTTCTGGTGCGGGCTTTTCCCAACGCGGTACTTACTACGGAAGATCTCGGTCGCGCGATGTTGATTTGCGCGGAACGCGGAGCTCCGAAACCGATCCTCGAAATCAGAGATATCCGCGCGCTGGTGAGTTAGCGTTATTTCGCTTCGCAGGCCATCGGCATCCACTTATTGCCGTTGGGCTCCAGCTTAAAATTGGTGCTGGTGATAAAGCGCTGGGCGAGATACATCGGGTCATCCACGATTGTCGTGATGAACAGCCAGGAACTACCGTCAGTCTCGTTGGTCCGGCTGTAGTACTCGGTGAGGACCGTGTTGGCGCTGTAGGGAACGCCGTTCTTCCGCAGATAACCGGGAAGCAAGTGAGTCGTGACCACTTTCAGCGAGCCTGCCCGCAGGGGGCCGCGCGGAGCGCCGCGTCCAGGAGGGGGGCCGTCCCAACTCGCAACCGAATAGCCCTGCAAAGAAGGCTTCTCACTCTCAGGAGCTTCGGCGCCGAAGTGGAAGATGCGGGTTTGTTTCCCGGCATCGGTCTCGACCTTAAGAGTCTTGTCGTCCTCCCAGGTAATGTGAAGACGGCCAGGAACCCGCATCAGCCCCGGCGCGCCGTAGGATTTGCACTGCTGGCCCGCGGCGACATCTTTGTCGGGATCCCATGTGTTAGCAACCCGCCGGCCTTCCGGACTCAAGGGCACACTCGCATAGTCGCCCTTCGCGGGAGTTACCATGCGGAAGCGCCAGTCTTCGGTAACGATGGAAACCCAGTACCCAGTGAGATCCTCCGGGGCCATTTGTTTCGGGGTTAGAGGAGGGGGCGGGGGACCGCCGCGTCCAGCCGGCGCCTGGGCAAAGGAATGGCCTGAGAGGGCAATCAAAAGCGCAAGCACACTCGCGCCGAATGGCGCGGTGCGCCCGTGTCGACTTTTACAATTCATTACGATTTCGCTCCAGCGAGGTGAGGCTCGCGTCGCAAGAACTCGCCTCGCTGAATCACGCTTTCCAGATCCGGATTACTGAAACCGGTTACCGAACCCCGGTTACTGAACGACGCCACTCCATCCGAATCCATCGGACGGGCGTTTGATGCTGCGCATGCGCAGGCGGTGATCTTCGGGATTACGGCCAGGGTTGCCGGTGATAATTACGTGATCGCCGGGTTTCAGCGTGTCGCGCGTAACGCCATCGCGGCCAAGCTGTCCACCGCCGCCCCACTCCACTGCCCAAGTCACCATCTCGCCCTTGTCATCCTTTGCCTCGACGTGGACAAAAGAGTGAGGATTGCGGAACATGAATTGAACAAGGTTACCCTCGACCGTGACTGTTTGGTCTTCAAAATAAGTTGCCGCGAATGAGTGATGCGCGTATGCCGGAATCGCCGTCATAAACGCACCCGCCGTCAGCAACGGAAGTACCAGGGCAAAAATCGTACGCTTCATTTAAATCTTCTCCTGAGGGGCGCGGAGGCCAAATGCCTTAATTCATGAGCCGTCGCCGTCACACACTATCATGCGCCAGCATTGCTGTCAAGGTCGTGTCAGCACGCAGTTTGCGGCTGACACGATAACTTTCCCGACGCCACTATGATACGATCATACCGAAAATATGGCAGTCACAATCGAGGCTTCGCCTGCCATCGAAAACGGCGCCCAGGTCGAGCGCATTCTCCAGAGCAAGATCTTTCGCACTTCGGAAGTGCTTCGCAATCTGCTGGCATATCTCGCGGAAAAAGCCATTTCCGGCACAGCGGACAGCCTGAAGGAATACACGATCGGACTCGACGCGCTCGGTAAACCCGCATCATTCGATCCCCGGCAGGAATCGGTGGTTCGGATGCATACGGCCCGTTTGCGGCAGAAGCTGTCTGAGTATTACCGCACAGAGGGTGTAGACGACCCGGTTATTGTGGACTTGCCGAAGGGTGGTTTCAAGCTCACCTTCGAGCCGCGGCCGCAGGTTGTGCCGCCTGCTCCTGTGGCTCCGCCCCCGTCGCCGGTCGAAATTTCGTCGCGCGTCTGGAAACCGCGTGAGCTCGCACTTGCGGCCGGTTTGGTACTTGCCCTCGGCTGCGCACTCTTTTTCATGACGCGATTGTGGTCCGTGGAACGGGCAGGTGGGACCGCTTCGGCTACCGCCAGCGAAAACTGGACACCCGCGCTGCGTGAACTTTGGGAACCGCTCCTGTCTTCGAGCCGGCGGCTGGTGGTTTGCGTTGCGACGCCGCTATTCGTGAAAGTCCCGGGCTTCGGTTTCGTGAGGCAGCCGTCGCTGAACGACTGGGACGACGTGTCGCAGTCAAAGACACTCTCCTCGCTCGAAACCGCATTGAGCGCTAACATCTCAGAACCTTCTTACACCTATACGGAAGTAGGCACCGCGACTGGAGCGTTCCTGCTGGGACAGTTTCTTGCTCCGCGTAAGCAGGCCGTATTGATTACCCGGGCGAACGTGCTTTCGTGGCCGGAACTGGCGGAAGACAATGTTGTGTTCCTTGGACCGGCCACAGGGATTCACCAGACGGAAGATATTCCGATGGGCGCACAGCTGGTACTCGACCCCACAGGCATCCGTAATTTGAGTCCGCGGAAGGGCGAAACGTCCTTTATCGAGGACCGGCCGGCGCAGGGTGGGGAAGAGGCTGGCACCAGCTATGCGCTGATCAGCCGTGTACCCGCGATGAACGGTCCGGGCGCGATCCTGATGCTCTCCGGCAACCAGATTTCGAGCATCATGGGTGGAGTCAAAGCCTTCACGAGCGCTTCGACTGCGCAGATGCTGGTCAGCCGGTTGAAGTATGGGTCGGGGAGCATGCCGAAGTATTTTCAGGTAGTGCTCAAAGTGAAAGCGATGGACGATGTTCCCGTCGAAATCTCTTATGTGCTTCACCGGGAACTACCCGAGCCGAACGGAAGCTCGCGGATCAGCTCCAAAGAATAGCCTGGATTTCGGGTTTACGGTTCGAAAGTCAGACTCCCACAAAACCCAAGGTACTTAACGGGACTCGTTTACGGCTGAATTTCTGCCGTTGCCCTCGCCAATCCGGTTAAATCACAGAAACTTTTAAAAATCGGTTGCAATAAGTTCGCCCGAATATATAATGATTTCGGCTTAAACGCCGGGTGACGTTTTCCGGGGGTGAAAATATGCGCCTGACCGCGATTGTGTTGTCATTGTTCGCGCTTGCCTCAACGATTTACGCCCAGGGCAACAGCGGTACGATTACCGGCACCGTTTCCGATCCGGAGGGGGCGGTGGTCGCGAGCGCCGCGATCGAGGCGAAACGTGTGGAAACGAGCGCCGTTTTTACGGCGGCGAGCTCCGCGACGGGTAACTACACTCTTTCTCAATTACCACCCGGCACTTATGAGCTTACTGTGGTGGTGCCGGGGTTCAAGAAGTATATTCGCCCGAACATCATTATCGAAGCGGCGCAGACAGCCCGCATCGACGCGGTCCTTCAGCTGGGAGGGGCGACTGAATCGGTCACGGTAACGGATACCGCTCCGCTCCTGAAGACGGAGAGCGGGGAGCTGAGTCAGAATATTTCCTCAGACCAGATGAATAACCTTCCCGTGCTGGGCATCGGAGCCGCGGCGGCGGGCACTGCGGGGATTCGCAATCCGTATTCGGTCATCCAGCTCCTGCCGGGAAGCGCGAGCTTTGGAGCCGATACGAGCCTGCGCATCAACGGCACCCCCAGCAACACGGAAGCGCTGCGGATCGATGGCCAGGATGCGACGAATGGCTATTCCTCGACGCAGTCTCTTAGTGCGCCGAGCGTTGACGCGATCCAGGAGTTCGCCGTAGAGACCAGCAACTATGCCGCGGAGTTCGGGCAGGTAGGGGGCGGTCTCTTCAACGTGACGATGCGGTCGGGCAGCAATCAGGTTCATGGGAGCGTTTACGAGTATTACGTGAACGAATTTCTTAATGCGGGTACGCCGAATACGAACAATGGCCACAATGAGCACGTCCGTAATCGCCAGCGCAGAAACGATTATGGGTTCACGTTCGGCGGACCGGTGGTGATCCCGAAGGTCTACGACGGCCGTAACAAGCTGTTTTTCTTCTTCAGCTTCGAGCAGTTCCGCGAAACTACGATTAACTCGACCACGAACTATACCGTTCCCATTCCGGCGTATCAAAGCGGTAATTTCACGCAGGCGCTGACCGGGAAAAAGCTGGGGACAGATCCGCTGGGCCGCCCGATCATGGAAAACACGATTTATAATCCGGCGACGGATCAGATCATAAATGGTCTGGACGAGCGGGATCCTTTTCCCAATAATACGGTTCCGTTGAGCCAGCAGGACTCTGTCGCGCTGAAAATTCAGTCGCTGATTCCACAGCCGAACCGCCCCGGACTGATCAATAATTTCGTTCCCACCTACAACAACTCCCGGCTCACGTGGGTGCCGTCGATCAAGATCGATTACTCGTTCAGCTCGCGGTCCAAGCTATCCGGTTATTACGCATATAACAACAGCTTCACACCCAATAACAACGGGCTTCCCGGCGTGATTAACGGGACGCCGACGACCAACACGGCGAACACGATTCGCCTGAATTTCGATGAGACGCTGAGCCCGACCCTGCTGTTGCATATCGGAGCGGGGCTCCTGAATCCGACTCAGAGCCAAACGCCCCCCGTGGTCGATCCGCTGGCGCTGCTGGGCTTCAAAGGGTCGAACGCGCCGCTTTTTCCTGTTATACAGACCATCTCTGGCGCGCAGGGCGGCGGGCCAGGACTGGGACCGGGGAATGCCGTCATATTGAACTACACCAAGCCTACGGGCACAGCCAGTCTGACATGGGTGAGAAACAACCACACTTATAAGGGCGGCGCGGAAATGATTTTGAATGGCTACGTGGCGGCCAACCAGACCTATGCGAATATTTGGGCCGGATTCAGCCCGATTGAGACGGGTCTGCCCTCCCTCAACGGTGTCAGCCTGCCCGGCGGCACGGTAGGTTTCGCGTACGCCAGCTTTCTCATGGGCCGCGTGGACAACGGGTACGACGCCGTTCCCACAAAGACCCGGATGGGAAGTCATGGGATCTCATTCTTTATCCAGGACAGCTGGAAGATAACGCGAAAACTGACACTCGACTACGGGCTTCGCTATGACTTTCAGACTTATCTGAGCGAGGAACATGGGCGCTACGGCGTGTTTTCCCCGGTTACTGCTAATCCCGCCGCAGGCGGCCTTCCGGGCGCTTTGATCTACGAAGGTTACGGCGGCGGACGCTGTAACTGCAGGTTCGCTCACAACTATCCATGGGCTTTCGGGCCGCGACTCGGCCTTGCTTATCAGATCACTCCGAAGACAGTGTTCCGCGCCGGGGTCGGCGTCGCCTACAACAAGCCGGACGACAACAACAGCCTTTCGCTTTCCACTGGATCTCAGCAGATTTACAGTTCCCCCTCATATGGGAATCCTGCTTATCTGCTGCAGAACGGCGTCCCCTATACGATTACCTGGCCGAACTTCTATCCCGGTCAGATTCCTTTTCCGGGCACGACGAGTTCGGTTTCGCAGCTGTTCGATCCCCAGGCCGGCCGTCCGGCGCGCCAGCTTCAATGGAGCATCGGTATACAGCGCGAAGTGACGCACGACCTGGTGCTGGAAGCGGATTACGTGGGTAATCGGGGAGTCTGGTGGAATGCGCCGTTCCTGATCAATCCGAACGTTCTGACACCGCAGATTCTCTCGGCGCACGGCCTCAATATCAACAACCCCAACGATCTTTCCCTTCTCGCGCTTCCCATCAGCTCTTCCACGGCAATCGCGCGCGGGTTCGGCACTCCGCCGTATCCAGGGTTCCCTGTTAGTGCGACGGTGGCCCAGTCCATCAGGCCGTATCCGCAGTTTGGCAATCTCAGCAACTGGCATTATGCTCCCCTGGGCGATACGTGGTATGACGCGCTTCAGATTAAAGCGACCAAGAGGTTGTCTCATGGTCTCACCGGCACCGGATCCTTTTCATGGCAGAAGCAAATGACGATCGGAACCGAAGAGGATTTCTCCTTCTTTAACGCGATCAGCGCGCAAGTGAACGATATCGAGAACCGGCCGCAGAACAAGTATCTTTCGGGCTATGATCAGCCCTTTCTTCTGGTGCTTTCAGGGAATTACACGACGCCAAGACTCTCCATTAACAAGGTGCTCTCCTGGGTGGCGCGCGACTGGACCATCGGAGCCGTGCTCCGCTATGGCTCCGGGTTGCCGATACCCTCTCCGACCGCGAATAACGCTCTGAGCACCGTGCTGTTCCGGTCAACGTACGCGGATCGCGTTCCCGGCCAGCCGGTGTTTTTGCAGGATCTCAACTGTCACTGCTTCGATCCGACAAAGACGCTGGTGTTGAATCCGAACGCCTGGACAAATCCACCCGCGGGACAGTTCGGAACGTCGGCGGCTTATTATAGCGATTACAGATATCAGCGGCGGCCCGCGGAGAGTATGTCGCTCGCGCGTGAATTCCGAATTAAAGAACGGGCCACTCTGCAGGTGCGGGCGGAATTTACGAATATTTTCAATCGCCTTGTGTTGCCGAATCCCGCTGTGACGAACGCACAGGCGACAACTACGTATAGTGCCGCGGGACTGCTGAGCGCCGGCTTTGGCTTCATCAACGACACGAACGGCGCGGGCTCGATGCCGCGGTCCGGCACGCTCGTCGCCCGATTCTCGTTCTGAAGAACGCGCCTCTGGGCGCTATGATGTGAAGGCGCTTCTTCGAGGACGTTGCAGGGAAGGGTTTATTGATGCGCCTTCGTTTTTCGATGTTGATGGTGATGGCTGCGGCTGCGTTGCCCGCGATCTGGGCGGCCGAACCTGCTTCCAAAACACCCGCCCCTAAAGCACCCGCCGGAGACTGGCCCATGTACAGCCGCGATCCCGGGGGCACTCGATACTCGCCTCTCAAGGAAATCGACACCGGAAACGTTTCCAGGCTGACGCAGGCGTGGACCTATAATCTCGCTCCACCGGCGGCTCCGGGCGGCGGCCGAGGCCGAGGCGGCTTTGCTTCCGCGGCGACGCCCATCGTGATCGGCGGAGTGATGTATCTTCCGGCCGGAAGCCGTGTGCTCGCGCTCGAAGCCGACACCGGCAAGGAGATCTGGAGTTACCAGCTGGATAAAGGTCAGGCCTCCACTCGCGGCGTCGCTTTCTGGCCAGGCGACGGCCAGAATCCTCCGCGCATCATTTTTACAACCGGCAACAATCTGGTTGCGCTCAATGCCAAAACTGGCAAGATCGACCCTGGCTTCGGGAAAGAAGGTTCGGTCGATATGGTGGTGCCGTACAGCGGTGTTCCGACCATTTACAAGAACGTTGTGATGGTAGGAGCAACCGTCGGCGAAGTGCCGGTGGGACCTTCGGGCGACTCGCGCGCTTTCGACGCGCGGACGGGCGCAAAGATGTGGGAGTTCCATTCCGTACCCCAACCGGGTGAGCCGGGCCATGAGACCTGGCTTAACGACGGCTGGAAAGGCCGTTCCGGCGTTAATATCTGGGGCTGGTACATGACCGTGGACGAAGAGCGCGGGATCGTGTATATGCCTTTCGGGGCGCCTGCCGCGAATTACTATGGCGGCGACCGGCCCGGCGCGAACCTCTTCGGGAATTCGACTGTTGCGGTGGACGCGACTACAGGGAAGTACCTCTGGCATTTTCAAACCGTGCACCACGATTTGTGGGACTCCGATAATCCGCCGGCGCCGAGCCTGTTCGACATTACGCAAAACGGGCAGAAAGTCCCGGTGCTGGCGCAGAGTGGGAAGTCGGGCTGGATGTTTATTCTGAACCGGATTACGGGCAAGCCTGTGTTCGGCGTGGAAGAACGGCCGGTTCCGAGGGGCGACGTGCCTGGCGAGTGGTATTCGCCGACGCAACCTTTCCCGCTGAAGCCGCCGGCTCTGGCGCGCGTCAGCTTCACGAAGGACGACATGGTCACTGCCGCGGACACGACTGCCGATCATGCGAAAGCCTGCCAGGCGTTGTGGGATCACAACGGCGGATTCACTAACCAGGGTCCGTTTACTCCGTGGAACTTCCACAAAGAGGGCGATCCGCCCAGGAGCACGATTCAGTTTCCCGGTGGGACGGGCGGCGTGAACTGGGGCGGCACCGCGGCCGATCCGCAGACCGGGTACATTTACGTCAACTCGCATGACGGTGCGCTCACCGGATGGCTCGAAGCGAAGAAGCCGGGCGGAAATTACGGACGCGGCACCGATGGTTCGGACCAGCCTTACGATCGTGCGAGCGTTGACGGGCCGGGGCCCTATCACGGATTCAGCGCCACAGCGCACGACGCCGACGGCAAGGCGATCGGCAACTGGCCCTGCCAGAAACCACCATGGGCGCGTCTGATCGCGGTAAACGGCAACACCGGAGATATTGCGTGGCAGGTTCCGCTGGGACTGGTGGAAGGCCTGCCGCCGGGTAAGCAGAACGTGGGGGCCAGCGGCAGCGCGGGACCGTCCATTACAGCGGGCGGACTGGTGTTCATCGGAGCCACTACCGACAGTCGCTTTCGCGCGTTCGATGCAATGAACGGCAAGGAACTCTGGGTCACCAAACTTGCGAAGACCGCCAACGCGCAGCCGGCGATCTACCAGGGCAAGAACGGGAAAGAATACGTGGCGATTGTGGCGGGCGATTCGGTTGATGTTTTCGCTCTGCCGTAGACGGCGCGAATTGCACCGAGCCGGATCCGATAATCTCGCCGAAAGCTATCGGAGATACTGAAATCATGGCCCGGACGCTTACTCAGTCCAATCTCGGTGGGCCGCCGCCAACTTTACCCGACCTGCCTCCCGGAGGCGACGGCGGGGACGACCGCGACCGGCCCGTTCCCGGCAGTTCGCGCCAGACCTCAATCACCGGCATCATCGTGCTCATGTGCGCGAGCATGAGCACGTTTGCAGCATTCGTCAGCGCGATGGTGGTGCGACGGGGCCTCAACAATGACTGGGGACACATCGGACTGCCGCACATCCTTTACTGGAATACCGGCGCCCTGATCCTTAGCAGTCTCGCAATTGATTTGGGCCGCCGCTTTCTTCGGTCGGGGAAACGGGTTGCTTTTAACTGGGTGTGGTCGGCCGGCACGCTGCTGGGAATCTTATTTCTGGCAGGGCAGGTTGTGGCCTGGCTTCAGCTCGAACATCGCGGCTTCTATCTGAACGGCCACCCCAGCAGTTCGTTCTTCTACGTACTGACCTGGGCGCACGCGGCGCATGTGATCGGCGCTCTCGGAGCGGTTATGTATGTGGAGTACCGGGCGCTTCGCTACGAGTTGGGTCCGAGCCGGCGCACGCTGGTCTCTGTGACCGCCATCTTCTGGCATTTTCTGGACGTACTCTGGCTGGGCATCATGGGGCTGTTCGTGTTTTGGGCATGAGGGCGATTTTGGCCGAGTACTACGCGACACGCGCGCGGCGCGGGGCGTTGTGGATCATCGCGATACACACGATCGTATTTTGTACACTGCTTGCCGCTATGTTTTATCTGCGGTGGGCTTCGGAAGCATGGCCCGCACCTTTTCACTTCGCGTCGCTGCTTATGGTGGCGGCGCTTACGTTGTTTGCGATATCGGGCAGCGCCACGCTTGAGATGGCGGCTCGGGCTGCGAAGCTGAACGATCCGGAGCCAGGAGTGCGGTGGATCGCGGTGGGCATCGCGAGCTGGCTGACCTTCCTGTTTCTCGAAATCGTGGAGTGGGTTCGTCTCGTATATCTCGAGAGCCTCGGGCCACATACCGCGTTTGGCGCGACGTTTCTCTCATTGACCTGCACTCACTGGCTGGCGGTGTGCGCTTGTGTAAGCTGGATGACTTTCGCAGCGAGCGACGTGCGGCGGCGCGATGTGGTAGCCGTGGCGCTCTATTCGCATTTTTTGAACCTGTGGTGGATCGTCCTGGTATTCACGCTCTATTTCACCAATGCCAACCTGGACGGCATATGACCCTCGGCTGGTTCTCGGCGCACGCCGCCCAATGCGTGATGTGTTACCGGACGGCCGCGGCGCAGCAGGCGGAGCGTTCGCGCGTCCTGAATTCCGGCATCCTGATTCTGTTGATCCCTCCGATTCTCATGTTGGCAGGGATCCTTCTGCTCGCATTCCGGCGATCGGGGAGTGTGGCGAAATCGTCCGAGCCGAGATCGCGACCGGGCTCGGTGTCTCCGATATGATTGCTGATAATCCGCATGACACCCGTGAGCTCATCCGATATCCAGTCGACGCTGAATGAACAGCGCGTCTTTGATCCTCCTTCCGACTTCAGTTCCAGAGCGCATATCAAAAGCATGGCCGATTACCAGGCGCTGTGTGACGATGCCCGAACTGATCCTGAGGCATTCTGGGCCAGAATCGCTCACGAACTCGATTGGTTCGAGCCCTGGGCGAAGGTTCTCGACTGGAACGTCCCGGACGCAAAATGGTTTGCCGGCGGGAAAATAAATCTCTCACATAACTGTCTCGATCGGCATGTTACGGGCTGGCGAAAAAACAAAGCCGCTGTGATCTGGGAAGGGGAGTCCGGCGAAGTCCGTACCCTGACTTACCAGCAACTGCTCTCCGAAGTTTCGAAATGCGCGAATGTGCTGAAGTCGCTTGGGGTTCGGAAGGGCGATCGGGTCGCAATTTATATGGGGATGTCTCCGGAGCTGGCCATCGCGATGCTGGCCTGTGCCCGGATCGGCGCACCTCATACCGTAGTGTTCGGCGGTTTCTCATCGCAGGCCCTGATTGATCGCATTAATGACGCTCAGTGCTGCTGTGTAGTCACGCAGGACGGGACATACAGGCGCGGCGCGGAGATCAGGCTGAAGGCCACAGTGGACGACGCAGTTGGCCAATGCCCATCCGTGAAGCACGTGCTTGTTTACAGGCGTACGGGGAGTCCGCAGAACATGGCGCACGGCCGCGATCACTGGTGGCACGAACTCATGCCCGTCGCTTCAGACGAGTGCGCGGCTGAGCCGCTCGATTCCGAACACCCGCTTTACCTTCTTTACACCTCCGGCACCACGGGTAAACCCAAAGGAATACTCCACACTACGGCTGGATATTCCGTGTGGACGTACATTACCTCCAAGTGGGTATTCGACCTGAAGGATGAGGACATTTTCTGGTGCACGGCGGATATCGGCTGGGTTACGGGACACAGCTACGTGGTATATGGCCCATTGCAGAATGGCGCCACTGTTCTGATGTACGAAGGCGGCCCCACGCACCCGCAGCCTGACCGCTTCTGGGAGATGATCGACCGGCACAAGGTCACGGTGTTTTATACCGCCCCGACGGCGATTCGTGCTTTGATGCGTCTTGGCGAAGGTTGGCCCGCGAAACATTCGATGAAGAGCCTGCGTCTGCTCGGCAGCGTCGGCGAACCCATCAATCCGGAAGCCTGGATGTGGTACCGGAGCTGTATCGGGCACGATCGATGCCCGATTGTGGACACCTGGTGGCAGACGGAAACAGGTGGGATTATGATCAGTCCACTGCCGGGAGCGACGCCGACGAAGCCGGGTTCTTGTACCCTGCCCCTGCCCGGGATTCAGATTGACATCGTCACGCGGGGCGGCGACCCGGTGCCCGCGGGATCGGGTGGATACCTGGTCGTCACAAGGCCCTGGCCTTCCATGCTTCGGACTATTTACGGCGATCCGAAGCGTTATGAGGAACAATACTGGTCGCAGCTTCCCGGCTCGTACTTTACCGGCGACGGTGCGCGGCGGGATGCGGACGGCTACATCTGGGTTATGGGGCGCGTTGACGATGTGATCAACGTCTCGGGCCACCGGCTGAGCACCATGGAAGTGGAATCGGCTCTGGTTGCGCATCCGAGAGTCGCGGAAGCCGCCGTGGTGGCGCGGCCCGATGAAATCAAAGGATCGGCCATCGTTGCGTTCGTGACGCTGCAGATCGGCAATGAACCGACGGACGATTTGAAGGCGGAGCTGCGGACCTGGGTGGGCAAGGAGATCGGATCGCTTGCCAAGCCCGACGACGTGCGTTTCACCGACGCGCTGCCGAAAACCCGAAGCGGCAAGATCATGCGCCGGTTATTGCGGGAGCTGGCGGCGGGCGGCGAGGTCAAGGGTGACGTGACGACGCTCGAAGATTTGGGAGTTCTGGCCAAACTGCGTCAGGACGAGGACTGAATCGTATAGCGCAGATCGCAGAATCCTGTTGAGAACTTTCCCGCCTGGGGGCACTTCCTTCAGGCGAGGCAGTGAATGACAGAACTGGAAAAGCGGAAAGCGATCGATCTTGCCCTTGTGGCGATGGACAAGCAGTTCGGCAAGGGCGCCGTGCTGCGCCTCGGGGCGAATAATGCCGTCCCTGTTCAGGTGATTTCTTCGGGTTGCCTCTCGGTTGATGCAGCTCTCGGCGTGGGTGGATTTCCCCGCGGGCGCGTCGTTGAAGTCTACGGTCCCGAGTCGTCCGGTAAGACGACCCTGGCCCTGCAGTTGATCGCTCAGGCGCAGAAGAATGGCGGCGTGGCCGCTTTTATTGACGCGGAACACGCGCTTGATCCCGTTTATGCCCGGAAGCTCGGGGTCGATATCGATAATCTGCTGGTTTCGCAACCCGATACCGGCGAGCAGGCGCTCGAAATCACGGCGGCGCTGGTACAGAGCGGAGCGATCGACGTTGCGATCGTCGATTCGGTCGCCGCGCTGGTTCCGAAGGCCGAGTTGGAAGGCGAAATGGGTGACAGTCACGTTGGACTGCACGCGCGGCTGATGTCGCAGGCATTGCGGAAACTTACCGGCGTGGTGGCTCGGACCAATACCTGCCTGGTTTTTATCAATCAGATTCGCGAAAAGATCGGAGTGATGTTCGGTAGTCCCGAGACCACGACCGGCGGCCGGGCTTTGAAGTTCTATTGCTCGATACGGATCGATATCAGGCGCATCTCAAGCATAAAGGATGGCGAAAACGTGGTCGGGAACCGCACTCGCGTGAAGGTAGTCAAGAACAAGGTTGCGTCGCCCTTCCGCGAGGCCGAGTTCGACATTCTCTACGGTGAGGGGACCTCGTGCGAGGGAGATCTGATCGATATGGGAGTCTCGAAGAACACGGTCGAGAAATCCGGCTCGTGGTACAGCTACCGCGGGGAGAGAATCGGCCAGGGGCGCGAGAACGCGCGGATTTATTTGAAGGAACATCCGGAAATCGCGCTTCGCCTCGACGAAGAATTGCGGACCGCTCTGGGAATCGGTCCGAGAATTCAGCCTGCGGCCGTTGCTTGAGGAGGGGCTTGGGGGGGAGTTGCGACTTCCCGGTGATGGTCATATAATATGACTATGTCGAGCGAGCAATACAAGCTGGCGGATGCGAAGTCCCACTTCTCCGAAATCGTTCAGAAGGCGATGCTCGGAGGGTCCATTGTGGTCACGAAGGAGAATCGACCGGTTGTGAAAATCGTCGCGATCAAGCCGGCCAAACGCACTCCTGGCACCGGCAAAGGCATCTGGATGGCGCCGGATTTCGACGAACCGCTCGCCGATTTCGCGGAGTACATGTAGTTCCGGTTCTCCTCTTGCCAGTACTTTTGGACACCCACGCATTTCTCTGGTGGTGCGAGGACAGCCCCGAACTCTCGAAGAAAGCTCGCAAAGTAATGGCGGAGCAGGATTGCTTCGTCAGCTATGCGAGCTTTTGGGAAATCGCGATTAAAGTTAACCTCAACAAGCTTCGCCTGCCGGGGATTATCGACCGCTTCCTTGCGGACCAGATGTCGCTGAACGGATTCGAGCAGCTGGAAATCAGTTTCCGGCAGATCATGCGCTGCGCGGCACTCGAACGGCATCATGCTGACCCATTCGACCGTCTGCTGGTCGCGCAATCACGCGAAGAATCCCTGCCTGTCGTTTCCCGTGATCCTGTTTTCGATAAATACGGAATAAAGCGGATCTGGTAGATTTCTCAGACGGATGCCGCCTCGGCCACAGCGGCCGCCCTGGGTAATGCTTCGATATTCCAACAAAGGTCCATCAGCCGGCGGACCTGAGCGGAAGGCAGAATGCCGTCCGCCTGACCCACGAACTTTGTTTCAAGGTCCTTGTCGCTCATCGGATTGGTTACGCTGCCAACCGCGTGCTCGATGAACTTCTCGAGCCGCTTCCCATTCGTGAGCTGGATCGCGATGCGGACCTGATCTTCCTTAATGGATGGATCGATTGTGGCGGAGACCCGATCGCGGAGAGTGATAACAGCGAGGTCGCGTACCGCGCGATCGGAGAATTGCTTCTCGCCCGCGGCGCCTTCAATGATTGCGACCGCTGCGGCATGATACACGCTGAACTTGCCTTCGAGACCGGTCTGAGGCGTTTTCTTACCCGTCAACTCGAGAACAAGCGGGTGAATCTTCAGTTCGACGCGGTCGATGTCCGACGGCGCCAGGTTGTTCGAGTTACGGAGCTGGATGCATCCGTCGATGATCGGGTGAATGACGATTCCGCAGGCGAACGGCTTGTATGTGTTCAGGGAAACTTCATACGTCTGACCCAGCTTCGAAGTGATTTCGGAGTAATCCCGCTTTGTGCTGAGAACGTTCGCCCATCCGGATTTGGCTTCGATACCCTGGTCAGAGCTGGTATAGTTCTTCGCGGCCAGTAGGGCCGCCGTCAAACCGTTCTGCGCGGCGCGGCCCGGGTGGAAACTCTTGGTCATGGTGCCGAACATTTCACGCAAGCCCACGGGTTGCGTGGCCGCGAGACTCAGCGCCCAGACCATCTGTCCCTCCGAAAGCCCCAGAAGTTTCCCCGACGCGGCGGCGGCGCCAAATACGCCGGCTGTTCCGGTGATGTGCCAGCCGACGTCATAATGAGCAGGGCAAACGGAGTTGCCGATGCGGCATTCCGCCTCGATTCCGAGGATCATCGCATTGAGAAAGTCGCTTCCGGAAACCGGCTGATATTCGGACAATGCAAGAATTGCCGAAACCACCGGACCGGCGGGATGAATGATGGTCCGGAGATGAGTGTCATCGTAATCGAGGACGTGTGACGCGATGCCATTGATGAGGGACGCGTGTAGTATATCCGTCCGTTCTTTCCGGCCCAACAGCGAGGCTTGACGCGGACCGAAGAAGGGCGACAGCGTGGAGATCGCTATATCGACGGCCGAGTTCCCCGATCCCCCGATGGCGCAGCCCACCCAGTTCAGCAGAGTTCGTGCCGCTTCTTTGCGCACCCCAGGCGGAACAGCGGCTAATTCGCCGGAAACAATGTATTTGGCAAGAATACGCGTAACCTCAGGGGGGTGCGCGGTACCATTATTCGAAGTACTGGAATCCACAGATTCCGCTGCTGCCAGTGCGGTTGAACCAGCCAGCACGGAAGCGCCGATGAATTTGCGGCGATCGATCGGTTTCACGTCGATTGTCCTCTTCAGCAAGCTTATACCGTGAGGCGGATAAATCATATGAAAACTCGACTTGCGAAGTCGCGACCGACATATCAGTTTTGTAGGATGGTAATTTGTCACAGGAGAACAACCGCCCCACGATGACCACCCACGGCGCCACAGAATTGGGAACCGCGGAAACTTACGGCCCGACACGTCGTGCTTTCCATCTGGCCGTCATTTACGTGCTCGGCGCGATTATCGGTCTTGCGATGGCGATTCCGACCGCGCTCTATCTTTTGATTCCTCCCAAACCGCGCGGACGAACCGGCTGGATCGACGCGGGCGACATCAGCCAGCTGACGCCCGGTCAGCCCGTCGAGGTGAGTTTTCAGGAGAGCCGTCTGGACGGCTGGAAGCTGTCGACGGAGAAAAAGACCGCATGGGTGGTGAAGGAGCCCGATAACAAGATCGTGGCGTTCGGCCCTCTGTGCACGCATCTGGCTTGCCCCTATCATTGGGAGGCGTCAGAGGATAAATTTTTATGCCCCTGCCATGGCTCAGAGTTTTCTATCGATGGCAAGGTGGTGGCTGGCCCCGCGCCGCGGCCGCTGGACCGTTATGTCACGAAAATTGAAAACAACCGGCTTCAGCTCGGTGAACTGAAGCGCTCGATACCCGCCTGACCGCCATGCAAAAAAAATTCGACCAGTTCATTGAGGCATTCGACCGCCGCACGGGTCTGCACACCGGTCTTCAGAAGTTCCTTTATGAAGAGATCCCCGCCTCGAGCGGCTGGCATCAGGTGTTCGGCAGCGTTGCGCTGTTCCTGATTCTGATCCAGTTTTTCACCGGGATCATGCTGGCGTTCAACTACGCGCCGACGCCGGGGGACGCTTACAGCAGCGTCCGTTACATCATGACCGAGGTCACTGCGGGCCGCCTGATGCGCGGATTGCATCACTGGGGCGCGAGCATGATTATCGTAATCGTCGTGCTTCATATGGTTCAGGTGTTCCTCTGGGGAGCCTACAAGAAGCCCCGCGAAGGCACGTGGATCGTAGGCGTTATCCTGCTACTGCTGACGCTGGCATATGGCTTGACCGGTTACCTGCTGCCTTGGGATAACCGGGCCTACTTCGGCACACAGGTAACCACGCAGATCGGCGCTACGGTTCCGATTGTGGGGCCGTATGTCAGCAGGTTGCTCGGGAGTACAGGAGATATCGGGGTGGTGACTTTCGCCCGCTTTTATGGGCTGCATGTGCTTCTGTTGCCTCCCGCGACGATGCTGCTGATTGGTTTTCACGTGTACCTTGTGCGGCGGCATGGCGTTGCGCCGGGTCCGCAGGATGAAGCAAAACCGAAAAAGTCGTTCTTTCCCGAGCAGGTCTTCAAAGACACCGTCGCGGTTTTTGTTGCGTTTGCCATCTTATTCGTTATGGCGGCAGCGGTGAAGGTGCCTCTTGAACGACTGGCGGATCCGACGGATACCAGCTACACTCCGCGTCCGGAGTGGTATTTCCTCTTCCTTTTCCAGACGCTTAAGATACTGACCGGGGTACCCGAAGTGGTGGGAACGGTGATCCTCCCTACACTGGCGATCCTCGCTTTAATTCTGGCGCCGTTCATCGATCGCGGCAAGCTGGTGCGTGTGCGGCAGCGGGGTCTGGCGGCCGGGATCGTTTTACTTGCCGGGCTGGGATGGGGCGGTTTGACGTTGGCGGCGATCAAGGGGACGCCCCCGCCGACGGCGGCAGAGCAGATCGACTTCGCGGGTCCGATCCAGTGGATGCAACTGGCTCCGATGGAAATGGCAGGCGTTCATTATTTCCACGAAGAGCACTGCGACAGCTGCCATAATGTCACACCGGGCACGCCGAAAAACGGGCCGAACCTTCTCGATACCGCGAACCGTCATGACGCCGCGTGGATGACGGCGCATTTCCAGAAGAACGTTACCAATCTGAGCGATACGCAGAGCAAAGCTCTTATTGCATTGATGCAGAAGCTGACTCCCGACAACGGGGACGTCATCGATTCCGCTCCTGATTTCGCTCAGGAGGGCGCCGTGATCTTCCAGAAGAACGGATGCCCGGCATGCCATAAGATTAACGGCGTCGGCGGAGTCATCGGGCCGTCTCTGAACGGGCTGGGGAATCGCCGTACCGAGGCGTGGGTGGTGGAGCATTTCCAGAACCCACAGAAGATGTCGAAGGGAACGTCGATGCCGCCGTATAAGTTTGCCAACCCGGATATGCAGAATATCGTTTCGTATCTGTTTACGCTGCCGGACAAGGCGCCCGGCCAGTAGACCCGATCGGCAAAAAACAGAGCGCACAGAAACAGAAAGGCCCGGCGGTAGACTCCGCCGGGCCTTTCTGTTTCTACAGCTGCTTCAGATTCTGCAGATCAGCAGTTCGCGCTCGTAGACAATCTCGGGCGGCAGGTGATCGTGCAATTCGATGAACAGCTCCTCGTGGCCGATCACTTCGTTTTTCCATGCGGCGCTGTCGAACTTCTGAAGCTCGTCGAACTTCTCGCGCGGGAAGTCCAGACCCTTCCACTCGATGTCCTCATAGTGCGGCATCCAGCCGATCGGAGTTTCCATGCCGACGGCGCGACCGTGAGCGCGGTCCACGATCCACTTCAGCACGCGCATGTTTTCGCTGAAGCCGGGCCAGATGAACTTTCCGTCCGCGTCCTTGCGGAACCAGTTGACGTGGAAGATTCTCGGCGTTTCACTCAACTGGCGGCGCATCTTGATCCAGTGACGGAAATAATCGCCCATGTGATAGCCGCAGAAAGGCAGCATCGCCATCGGATCGCGTCGAACTTTACCGACAGTGCCGGCCGCCGCAGCGGTCATCTCGGAGCCCATCGTGGCTCCGACATAGACGCCGGCAGTCCAGTTAAATGCCTGATAAACCAACGGCATGGTGGTCGCGCGGCGTCCTCCAAAGATGAGGGCGCTGATCGGCACACCGTTCGGATCTTCCCATGCCGGATCGATGGTGGGGCATTGCGAAGCGGGAGTCGTGAAGCGGGAATTCGGATGCGCGGCTTTCGCGCCAGTCTCCTTCGCGATCGCGGGAGTCCACATGCGGCCCTGCCAGTCGATGCATTCGGCGGGCGGCTCGTCGGTCATCCCTTCCCACCAGACGCCCCCTTCAGGAGTCAGCGCAACGTTGGTGAAAATGGTGTTCTTCGCCAGCGTCTTCATCGCGTTCGGATTGGTATGCATCGACGTGCCGGGAGCGACGCCGAAGAAACCCGCCTCGGGGTTGATGGCGTACAGGTGACCCTTTGCGTCGGGCTTGATCCAGGCGATGTCGTCGCCGACGGTCCAGATTTTCCAGTTCTCAAATCCCGCCGGCGGAATCAGCATCGAGAAGTTGGTTTTGCCGCAGGCGCTGGGAAATGCCGCCGCTACATAAGTCTTCTCACCCTGCGGATCTTCCACGCCGAGGATCAGCATATGCTCGGCCATCCAGCCTTCGTCGCGGGCGATATTCGAAGCGATGCGCAACGCGAAGCATTTCTTACCGAGGAGCGCGTTGCCGCCGTAACCAGAACCGTACGACCAGATCTCGCGCGTCTCCGGGAAGTGCACGATGTACTTTTCTTTATTGCAGGGCCAGGGCACGTCCGACTGGCCGGGCGCGAGCGGCGCGCCGACCGTGTGCATGCAAGGCACTACGCGCTTGAAATCTTTGTCGATCTCGCGCAGGACGGGAATGCCGATGCGCGCCATGATGCGCATGCTGACGACCACGTAAGGCGAGTCGGTCAGCTGAACGCCGATCTGAGACATGGGCGAACCGACCGGACCCATGCTGAAGGGGAGCACGTACATCGTGCGCCCGCGCATCGCTCCGCTGAAGAGGCCCTTCAGCTTTCGCTTCATATCGAAGGGGTTTTCCCAGTTGTTGGTGGGACCTGCGGCATCCTTGGAGAGCGAGCAGATAAAGGTGCGGTCCTCTACCCGAGCGACGTCGTTGGCGTCAGAGCGCGCGTAGTAGCAACCCGGCCAAAGCTTCTCGTTCAGTTTGATGAAGGTTCCGCCGGCGACCATTTCGGCGCACAGGTGATCGTACTCTTCTTTCGAGCCATCCACCCAGTGGATCGACTCCGGCTCAGTCAGCTCCGCCATCTTCTCAACCCACTTTTGCAGGTGTTCATTGCTGCTGAGCGGGACCGCTGAATCTCGTTTCCTGGTTTCGGTGATTGTTTTTGGCATATGCTACGCGGCTAATTATTCAACATATCAACTCTGTTGATACGATTCGGGCGGCCTGACGGCTTACGCCGCCGCAACGCCCGCTTTGGTTCTCCAGGATTTCGCGGAAGTGATTGCCTGGTTGACTGACTGTATGTTCTTCACGCCCTCAGTTGAGAGGAAATCTTCGAGCGCCGCGAGACCCTTCGTGGCATAGATCGGCATGCCGTCTTTCCACGTCGCCCGGCCGCAAAGCACACCGGAATAGTCGGTTCCGCTTTCGGCGGCCATCCCGAGGGATTCGATAAATTCGGCGTTACTGACGCCTGCACTCAAATAAATAAACGGCTTCTTCGCAACATCGGCGGCGGCGCGAAAGTGGTCAAGAGCCTCGGCGCGCGAGTAGGCCGCCTTTCCCTTGAAAGCTTTGCTCCCTTCGACAAAGTTCGAGTTCACCGGAATCTCAACCTTGAGCACGTCGATCTTGTACTGAGGCTTCGAGAACTCTTCCATGCTTTTCTTCACGATTTCCGGCTTCTGCTTTGCATACTCCAGACCCTTTTCGTCTCCGCCTTTGGGGTCGTAACCGACGAACTCGAGAAAGAACGGAATGTCGTAAGCTTCGCTTTCCGCGCCGATACGCTCCACGAAGGCATGCTTGATGTCGTTGACCTTCGTATCGTCGTAAGGCGTATAGTAAAGCAAAATCTTGACGGCATCCGCTCCCATATCCTCTTTCAGACGCTTGACGGAAACGTGCGGGAGCAGATCGGGAAGCCGGCCGGGCTGCGTATTGTCATAACCGCTGTGCTCGTAGGCAAGCAGCAGCCCGGCATTTTTCGCCCTTACTTTAGATGCGGGAAGGCCCCACTCCGGATCCAGGAGTATGGCGCTCGCGTAAGGAGTCAAAATCCGGGTAACGGCGCTTTTGAACTCCTGCATCATCTCATCCGTGATGTCCTTTTGCGGAACACCCTTTGCCGTCGCCAGTGACTTGGCGAGACTGCCGCGCTGATCCATCGCGGCCGCGGCGATTACGCCCTCCTTATTGGAAAGCGCGTTCATATGCTTCAGCTTGCCGGGCG
>Ga0206845_1018_pt2 | contig 63431 bp, 46 predicted proteins | sample Alteio_BWOrgCont_19_FD_152887 | JGI IMG/M metagenome (GOLD analysis project Ga0206845, IMG submission 152887) | Enriched cells from forest soil in Barre Woods Harvard Forest LTER site, Petersham, Massachusetts, United States -... | ecosystem: Environmental > Terrestrial > Soil > Temperate forest >...
TATTTGATGAAGACTCAACCAGTGAAACCAGAAAAACCAGGAACAACGCGACCGTCGCCAAGACCGGCAAAGCCGGAGCCCGGTGCGCCATCAACACAACCGGTCAAACCGGATCAACCGGCAACTCGACCGCCGCGGGGACCAACAAAGCCACAACCGAATCCCGGTGCACCAACCACACAACCAGTCAAACCCGATCAACCGGCAACGCGACCATCGCGAGGGCCAACAAAGCCGCAACCGAACCCCGGTGCACCATCTGCGCAACCTGTGAAGCCCGCGCCGACGAGGCCAAAACCCGCGCCTTCCAATCCGTCAACTCAGCCGGCCAAACCAGATAAGCCTGCGACCGCGCAACCCGCTCCAGGATCGGACGCGGCCAAGCCGCATCGGACTCCGTCACGGCAAGCACCTTCGCGGCAATCGTCGAAGCCCGCGCAACCATCGGCTCAGCCTGCGGACAATCCACCAGCCAAAGATCGCGGATCTTCCGCCAAACCATCATCGTCGCCATCGACTGCGACGAAAAAGCAGCAGAAGCAAAAAGGATCAGAATCAGACAAGTCGTCAAAGAAACAGCCGAGCTGAGGCTAGCTACTGTTTCAGCCAATTGAAATTGACGAGTCAAAGCAAAATTCAGAGCATGTGTGGTTTGTTTTCGCCTAAGGCTCTTGGCTCAAAGTGTCTCGACGGACGAGCCGTTCAAGGGACCATCTTGCGGTAAAATTAATGCCGGTATAGCTTTACACCCTTGCGCCCGGGTGGCGGAATGGCATACGCGGGGGACTTAAAATCTTCCGAAATATTCCAAAATCATCAATAAAACATTGACGTTTCCCAATTACTGTCACCAATTATTGTAACCAATTTTAAGAATTTGGTCGGACTGGGGATTTTCGGCCGTTAGTCCATGCTGATCGCAATACTTCGATGCCAGTATCAGATTTATAGGCATAGTACTATTGCGGTAAACTAACTTCAGCGCTACCATCGCAATTGTTAACCCCGCCATTAGGTTGCAAGCCCTAATTAGACGAGGACTCCAAAGAAGAAGAATAAGGAGTCGGTCTATTGTGGCTACGCGACATCTCCCCGAGCAAGAAATAAAGCGTTGGCTTTCCGTAAAGATGGCCGCTGCATATGCAGGCTGTCACGCTCAAACCGTTCGCACCCTCTTACATTCCGGCGAGCTGCGCTGCTCTGACGTGAGCGGCGCTGGTAGGCAAATCCGCGTAGATCGATTAGACCTCGACAAACTTTTGGAACGTCGCAAGAAATTCCTCCCGAGGTATGGCAAAGGTACACGGCCAGCCGTTGCAAAAAGGCACGCACACGCCCGTCACGAGCAAGAGACGAAGGTGACAGCATGAGCACAGCCCTCGCCCTCGTGGACAATAATCATTTTTCCACTTACAGCGACGCAGAGAATTTAGCACGCAAAATCTGCGCTCGCATGGAGAGCATAGCAGCGAAGTTGCGCACCCTCGAAGATGACATCCGCAAACTATGGCTGGAATTTGACAAACTCCGCCCAGGTCAAACCATATTGGGCTGCGCAACGAAGAAAGAGTTTTGCGAGAGGAAACTGCATCGCACGCCTCGTGCAATTCAATACTTGTTGTCACGCAGTGACCAACGCAGTCGAGTGATAGAGGTTATGGGCGGCTGTTGTGAATCATGCGGAGATGTTCATCAAGGAACCGATCTCCATCTGCATCATCGGAATGGCGACGGAGAAAATCATCGTCGAGAACTTGGAGATGCATCCATTTGGGATTGGATTGAGTTGGTTGGTTTTGCTGTAGCGAAACGGCGATTATCTCTGTTGTGTCCGCGTTGCTATCGAAAAGCGGAAGTCCAGGAAAGCGAACAAATTTCGCTTAAAACTGACCTCAACACCGTCCTTGGAAAATTATTCATGAAGGTCGATAGATTGCTACCACAGAGTGATTCGTATTTCTCTCAAGACTGTGACTCGGATGAACGTCAATTCCCACAAATGGTTGAGGACGCAATCGCCAATGTGCAACCCACATTCACAATAGCGTATAAAACATTTGCGAACGTGAAGGCACATCGGAATTTGAGAAATGGATATATTACGAAAAATTACAAGATCGCGGACTTGGCTGGAGTGCTAGAAAAGGCGGCAGCATACCTGACGGCGTCTGCGGAACGCATAAAGGGGATTTGAAATGAAAGTGCCTTACAAACTCAGTCGTGAAGAATTTCGCGCGTACTTATTCAGCCGCGTTGAGTCCCAGGTCAACGAACTCGCGGGCAAAAGGCTCGGTCTCAACAAAGCCGATGTGGACTTCATCGAGTCTATTCGCAAGGCCGACCGCCGGGACGAGCCGTTGCTGAACAAATCGGAGCTGCACGCATTGTTCGTTCACCATGCGGAAGAAGACTGCGAAAAATGGATTCCAGAAGGACAGGTATTGCTGGGACCAGATGATGCGGCATTCATCGAAGCTTTCCGGCAACGACCGGAGAACGCGATGATGAAACACGATCAGGCCGAGCGCCGCAATTCGGGCTAGGCGATTCGCGCCGGGAACCTTGTGTTGCTGTGGTGAAACAAAAACGCACCGATGCACTATCGACAAGTTTTTCTGATTTGGTACCGTCAGGGAGTCCCGCAAAACCTCCACGCTGGAAGGACTCTGCGAGCACTTACAAACTCCCGCGTTAAGTAAATGTTTCTTCCGAAGTAGAATTTCAAGAAGTACAAGGTGTCCAATATGACCAATTCCATTAACGCACTTTTATTCGAGTTTGCTTTTACAATAAGTTTCACGCTGCTGGTCACAGCGATGAAAGGTTCGGCGTAAAAACCGAGCTACACCTTGTACTTCTGAGCGCGTTCGTCCCTAAACGGGCGCGCTCAGATTTTACTTCGGGGAAGCGCTAGGAGCTTCTCCATGTCTCACGAATCGACTAAAGATAACGAAGAATCAATCGAGAAGCTGAACGAAGAGTGCTTCGTCATTCTGAACTACGGTAATAAGCCGCGTGTCGGACGGATGGAATTCAGCGCGCATCCGCTTTTCAAAAATCACAAAATCCTCAACGTAACGTCGTTCGATGATTTTCGAAATCAGATGTTGAACCGGGCTATCGCGGCAGGCACAAATAAGAACGGTGATGTGAAGTACGAACCATTAGCAAAGATTTGGCTCGCACATCCGAAGCGGCGACAATACAAGCAAGTCGTCTTCGCCCCTGGCAGCAATCTTGGCGATGACTACATGAACCTGTGGCAAGGCTTTGCTGTCGAACCCAAGGCCGGTTGCTGCGACCTCTACATCGACCATCTTCGGGAAAACATCTGTGACAGCAACAAAGAATTATTCGAGTACTTATTGAATTGGTTTGCTCGCGCAGTACAGTATCCGAACGAGCAGGGATACGCAGCACTCGTCTGGCGCAGCGATGAAGGTGCTGGAAAGAATATTGCAGCGGAAGCACTCGGAAAATTGTTTGGACCGCACTATATGGCGGTCTCCAACGCGCGGCATCTGACCGGAAATTTCAACTCACATCTGCAAGACAAATCACTGGTACTCGCGAATGAAGCTTTTCAAGCAAACAACAAGCAGGATGAAAGCGTTTTGAAAACGCTTATCACCGACCCTACGCTATCCATCGAATCGAAAGGTGTAAACGTCGCCACATGCGCAAACTTATTGCACCTTATTATCTCGTCGAATGCGGAATGGGTAGTTTCGGCAAGCGATACGGCGCGGCGCTTCGTCGTGTTTGAAGTGAGTAACGAGAAAGCGAACGACTACGATTATTTCGGAAAGTTAAAAACGCAGTTGGAGGACGGCGGATACGAGGCGCTGCTTGATCTACTGTTGAAGCGTGACATCTCGAAATTCAATCCTCGCGATATTCCGCATACAGCCGCTTTAGCAAAACAAAAGGAAGAATCGGCGACGGGTGTCAACGCCGTATGGCTCGAATGCTTGAAGAGCGGAATTCTCCCCGGTACTGAAGTTCAGAAAAAAGATGGTATTTGGATGCATATGCGCAGCGAACAATTGGCCGAGTGGGCCGAAAAACGGAACAGCAAGAAATTTGGCACGATAACCGAAAGCGAAATCGGATATTTCTTGAAAGGTGATTCGCGCCTCGGTTCGACACATAAGGGAATGGGAATTAAGAAACAACGAATCGAGAAAGGCGGCAATAGACAGATGACTTGGATAGTTCCGCCACTCGTTGAGTGTCGGAAAAGATGGGACGTTGCGAAATGGCCTTCTAGATGGCCTACTCCCGAGGCGGGCGAGGATGATGGCAAGGACATTACGCCAGAGTGGGAGACGTCGGCCAGTACTTACGTCTAGTTGGCAGTACTTTTTACGAAGTACTGGCAGCGTTAACCGCCAGATTTTAATGTAATTGGTAGGGCTTCCAGTACTTCTCACCCTTTTATATATATTAGTAGGAAAATAGAAATAGAGAGTACGTTACTTGCCCTACTTTCTGCGCTGCTGGTGATTTTCCCAAGAAGGCTAATAAGTACTGGATGTCCTGGCAAGTGCTTGAAAACAAAAACTCATTCGTGGCCAAAGTACTGCCACGGGCGAAAAGAAGTACTGGCTAGGTTGTGATCGCGTACCGTTCGCGTCTGTACGCTGACGCCACGCGCCGTGCGTGGCCGCCAAGCGCGTGCAGCGTGGAATCTGAGCGAGACGGGTATCCGGGCAGACGGTTATTTCTAGGCGCGTCCCAAAATCGTGCGCGCCTTAATTCGTGAAAACCCAAAATCAAATCGTAGGAAGCATATGGCGCGGGTCGCCACGCCCGCAGACGAACGCTGGACAGCAAAGGCCGCCCTATCCTTCAACCCTAGGATCTTTCTTTTCGCCCCTACTCATCGCGCGCGGAATGTACTATCGTCTACCAGAAGTTGGCGACGAAACACAATGAAGAAACCGAAACCAGTCGAAGCGAACAGACTAGAGCACATTGCATCACTCTTCGAGCAGTATAAAAAATTGCGAGCTGACGGCTTCAGTGATTGCGGGCGCATTCTGCTTCGCTACGCGTTTCAGGAACTTTGGACTTACCGATACACAGGAAGGAAAAAAGAACACCACACGCAGTACATCAGCCTAGCGGCATCTCAGCTGCTTAAAGAGCGGCACAAGCATGAACGCGAGCAGCATCATTGCCGAACGTTTCGCGACCTCGGCAACGAAGTGAACGCGCTCATATCTCCGATCACGCCAGAAGCAATCATTCCGATTCTCGAAAAGTACGACGTCTATTGCTTCGTCACGAAAGACGAGCATAGAAAAGTGAATCGGATTACCGATTGGACCGACGAACCTGACCTCTTCGCTAAGTACGCGGCTGTGGGCGTCGAGCTACTCAAAAACGCAGAGCACGTCAATGCGGGCGTTCGCTTGTAGGATCAGAAATTCTGTAGTGAAGTCTTACCGCGTCGTTTACTCCCCAAGTAGAGTCGCAGTCGGCCGCTAGGCGCGAGACGAGAAACGAGAACGAAAGTCGAGTACCGGAAAGGACTTGCGATCTAGATTTTGGCTCTGGCCTAGTGCTATGATCTCGTTCCCCGCGTCATGCTCCTTCGGTGAGGAATGCTCACTGACGGTGTGTATGGCTCTGCGTTAAATTTCTGCAAATGATTGGAGGCATCACACATGGTCATTGGTGAACGCTTGAAAGATTTGCGTGAACTAAAAAAGTTGTCGCAGGGTGATGTTGAAAAGCGCACTGGTTTGCTTCGTTGTTACATTTCCAGGGTTGAGAACGGCCATACGGTGCCTTCCGTTGATACCTTGGAGAAGATGGCTCGTGCGTTGGAAATTCCGCTGTACCGCCTTTTCACTGATGATGCGCATATAAAGAGGCCAGATATACCGCAGCAAAAGCCTCCGACTCGGGTGGTCAGCACAAAACAAGACCGCGAGATTCACGCTTTCGCCAAGTTATTCTCTCGAATCGACGAGAAGAAACTCGGCCTTTTGTTTCACATGGCTTCAAAAATGGCGAACAAGGTTTAATTCGATTTTTTCAGTTTCGCAGCTGCAATCACAAGTTGTGGTGCCCAGCGACCACGAAAGCCGAGGAACGCACTTGTCCAGGTATCCGACTTATCGGGACTCAAGATTTTCGAGCGAGCTAAAATCCTCGGTCTCCGCCCTTCCATGTAACACCTTCGCAGGCGGAACGCTGGTCATCCAACACGGCAAGAATTTCCTGGAGGAATATGCGAAGTGCGGAACTGAATTTTACGGCTCGTAATTAATTCCCAGCCTCCGCAATCAGTTGCGCAATCTTCGAATCCTTGCCTACCGGCTCGACATATACGATTTGGTTGGGGTTCAGGTACATGCGGTCCGGTCCGGCGCATGCAGCTCCTTGCCTCGTTTCACTAAAATGTTTTTCGGTGGATTCGGGGAGGATCATCGTGTGCCGTCACAATGTAAAAAACATCAGTCATAACCGGATTGGCGCTTCCAAAATCTTGCAGGTGGCCAAAATATACGAAGCCATTAGCCAGCAAGATGGCTTGATAGGGGGTATCGAATTTCACTGTTGAATCTTTGCAGGCGTCCGCAGACCCGGATGGGCTCCGCGAGCCGGCTTCAGTTGTCGGTCGCTTTGTGTTTCGGCCGTGAAGTGCATTGGGCGCGCTGCAGAGCATAAGGAGCAAGGCGCAAGTCAGCATTTTTACCACGTTGCACAAAAACGTAAAGCATTTGGAATTCAGTACGTTGCTTCCCAACATTGTGACCATCGCAGACGAGGTGGATGCCCAATTGAAGGAGCAGATGCTACGTTTCATGGCCGCAGATACTGCGGAAAGGGGCAAGGGCCGGTAACAAATTCCCGACATAACTGAGCAAAATGCCAAGCCTAGCACTAAGGATTGCAAAACAAAGAATTGCCAAAGATAGCCACGAGTGTGTCCTGCTCATCGAGGCTGATGCAAATGATGCGGCGAGAATTTTAAACGAATTGGGTTCGGCGACCGATGAACGATTCGATGTGGAGTGGGTTCCCGAACTCTCGGCTGAGATCGAGCGATTGCGTAACGGTGGAGTTGGAGCGGTCTTGGTTGACCTAGCATTGCCCGATAGCCATGGCGTCGAGACCTTCAATGAGCTTTTTAAGGCCGCGCCCAGCGTGCCGATTCTGATCCTAAGCGGACCCAATGCGGAAGCAATCTCACGCCAAGCAGTACAACGCGGGGCCCAAGACTACCTAGTCAAAAATCAAGTGGATGGCTACCGGTTGAGGCGCGCGGTGCGCACGATGATGGATCGTCGTGCGGCTAACGCAATGATATTGGAAAATGAAGTCGCCAATCTGACTCTTGATTCCATTGGCGAGGCGGTGCTACGCACCGACAGGCAAGGCAACATCGTTTATCTGAATCGGATCGCGGAAAACTTAACCGGATGGCGCCGCGAAGAGGCACTGGGGCGTCCTGTTGCCGAAGTGCTCCGAATCATTGATGTCGTTAGCGGCGCAATGGTGCGCAATGCTGTGGAAATCGTAATGCAGGAGGATAGGACCGCAAGGGTAACGGCGAACTGCGTAAACTGTATTTTAGTTCGACGGGACGGGATCGAAATAGGAATTGAAAACACGGTGACGCCTATCCATGAGCAGGATGGGAGCGTAACAGGTGCGGTTGTAGCTTTTCATGATGTGAGTTTGGCCCGGGCCAGATCGCTCGAAATGTCGCGCTTAGCGCAGCACGATTCGCTGACTGACTTGCCAAACCGGATGCTATTCAACGACCGGCTGACCCAAGCGATTTCTCTGGCGGTGCGCCAGGGGAAGCAACTCGCGGTGATGTTTGTCGATTTAGATTACTTCAAAGATCAATGACTCTCTTGGCCACGCGGTGGGTGACAAATTGCTGCAATCGGTTGCCGCGCGATTAGTGACTTGTGTCCGGCGGACGGACACCGTAAGCCGACTGGGTGGGGACGAGTTTGTTGTACTCCTCTCCCAAGTCGAGCATGGGGAAGACGCGGCCTTCAGCGCGAGAAAAATCCTCAGGGCACTATCAGCGCCGCATATTATCGATGGCAAAAGTCTCGATATAAACGCGAGCGTTGGAGTGAGCACCTACCCCAACGACGGCCCAGACGCCGAGACCTTGATCAATAAGGCAGACACGGCGATGTATGAAGCCAAACAAATCGGGCGGAATAACTTCCAGTTCTTCCGGCAGGATATGCACGCGCGACTTGCAGACCGGCAATTGCTTGAAGCAGACTTGCGCTACGCGCTAGGGCGGAATGAGTTTTTGCTGCACTACCAGCCCAAGTACAATCTTCGGACGAAACAGATCACCGGGATGGAAGCGCTGATACGTTGGGCGCACCCACAGCGAGGAATAATATCTCCGGGGCAGTTCGTCCCCATCGCGGAGGAGTGCGGATTGATTTTACCTATGGGTCGGTGGGTGCTACTGGAAGCCTGCAGGCAGGCCCGAGCTTGGATCGATGCAGGTCTTGGGGTTGTGCCGGTAGCAGTGAACGTGTCCGCGTCTGAGTTCGCGGACAAGGATTTTATCTCGGGAGTTCGTGCGGTGCTGATTGCTACGGGAATCGAGCCTGCGAATCTAGAGCTGGAGCTTACTGAGAGCGTGTTGATGGAAGACGCGGAATCTACAGTGCGCACACTGGGCGCCCTGAAAGCTATGGGTGTACGGCTGGCAATCGACGACTTTGGCACAGGTTATTCCAGCTTTACCTACCTTCGGCGCTTTCCGGTGGACGCGCTGAAGCTGCATCAATCGTTTGTGCAGGAGATCGCCGCGGACCCGGGGGATGCCAGCATTGTCAGCGCCATGATCAATATCGGCCAGAGCCTGAAGCAACGAGTGATTGCAGAAGGGGTGGAAACCCTCGCCCAGCTCAATTTCCTTCAACATCACGGATGCAATGAGGGACAAGGCTTTTATTTCAGTCGTCCGGTTGTGGCCGAGCAGGCCGAAAAGTTGATTGAGGCCGCTCTTCGAGAAGGGGCAGTTAATTAGCGCAATCATCTCCGAAAACAAGGCGGAACATCGAGTTCACTAGACTGTGCAAAAGTGTACAGAAAACCCCAACCTACTTTCTATACTAAGGCCCTTCCGTCACGCACGAATGGGAGTAACCATGACCTTTCAATGGGAACCGGAATGGCAGCGACTCTACGTAGACGCTTTATTGGAGACAGATCCACTGAGACTTGTTGGGCGGGTTGCGACCGCAGAAAAAGCAATCTTATTGCGTGTCGAAGAACTATGCCTGAGTTCTGATGGAGCGATCGAGTGGGAGGCTCTAGAAGACGCTATAACAGATATGTCGGTGCTCAAGAGAGAAATACTCAAATCCCGCTTTAAACCGAGGCCGAGCCAAGGCCTACGGCTGTGATGCCCCGAGCCTGTACCAGGTAGTCCCGGGTCCGTGCGATATATGCCCGCATAGCGGAGATGGCTTCGCTTGCCGTTTTTAGGCAACAGTTCGATCTCCAAGTGAACATCCCCTCATTCCAGTCGCCGGAAATGCCTTTTCTCTTAAGTTTCCCCTTTATAGAACGCGCTTACCGGTGCTAGCCAAGACCGGCATCGAATCAGTCCGGATTACAGGAATGCTTGCTTAGGATCGGTACGGTCGCGAACATACTCCGCGGGCGGAAACGCTTATGCTATCGCTGGTTGCGGGCTCATTTGAATTGAATCGCGCAGAGTTGACGGATGGCTACTGTGAGAAAGCATGTCAGTCGGTTCCCGAAGGAGCGGCCCGGCGAAGCTCTAATAGATTGGGATTAGGCCTAAAACTTGAGCCAATCAAAAAGAAAACCATCCACCGGTAACTCTACCGCCTTCCAAGTATTTCCCCAATTGGTCCGTATGAGTATTCGGTGATGTCACGATAATTACCATTTCACAGGAAGGCTCTCTAAGCGTCTGCGGGGGTTTTCACTCTGGGATATTCAGCGCAGATATGGAGCTTGAATTCTTTATCACGTTGCGCCTCATATCGTCGCTTCATTTCATCAATTGAGATACCAACGAGAGGATCTGAAGGATTGAACTTCCAAGCGCAATCAGAGCAAGCCCAACCTCGAAATTGATCCTGATTGAGCCACACCATCTTACGGGGCATGCACAATTATACGTCGCACATTGCATTGCACACCGGACGATTGCTGGCAATACCTGACCGACCTTCTTAGTGTACCCAGTTTTCGGGGCCAGCCGCGTATTCTTCGACAGCTAAAATTAATTCCTTTCGGAGATCCATCTCCCATCCTGGCTTGAAGCGGACGCGCACCGCGGCGACCGATTCGCCGATGATGTAGCAGGGCATGAGCGCGTGGCATTCACGGATTGCAACGAGCAAAACCACCGATTTTCCAAACCAAGGAGAATACGCGGACGATTGTCTTTTTATTTCGTCTCTGATCACGTCAGTTAATTGCCTCCTTCATTAATTGTGGGCACAGGTGAGCGTATCGCGCGGCAGAAAGACTATCGAGTTGCATGGAACTCGACGAGTTTTAACGCAAGTCTTCCTCTCACCCAACTCCGTAACGCCGCGACGGAGAAGCAGAATGGAGAAGGCAGCAGTCCGCCGCTGCACAAAACAGCACAGGTAGAGATTTGTTTATTAACTGTTAGGGATCAAAAAGGCTCGCGGACGTCGGGTTACGAGACTGTGCAAAAGTGTACAGAAGCTCAAAACGCTGGCTTCTATAATTCTTAACAACATGGGGAGGAAAGGAACTTCGCGCAACCCGAGAATGGTCGGACGACCAAACATGATCACCGAGGGAACTAACGATTATTCGTCCAATTATTGTTCCTGGTTCGTAAATCGGTCGTTTTGCTTGGGAGATGGATCTCCGAAAGGAATTGATTCTCGCTGGCGAAGAATACGTGGTCACCTCGAACTATCGGATGAATTAACGAAACCAGTCAGGGTGGCCTATTTCCTAGGCAGGGAATGAACGAAACATATCATCAGAAATAATTAAGCAGAAGTGAGATCGATTGAAAAACTTGAAATGAAACAAGCACATCCAAATGTAGAAGATTCTTTCGAGAAGGCCCGCCGTGCGTTCTTCGGAACCGCAAGCACAACAGCGAAGCAGAGCGGAGCTTCCACCGAATTCCTTAAACCGCAAAATGACGCTGCCACTCCGGAGTATCTGCAACAAACTAGGCGACTGAAGCTGGGGCCAAACTTGTCGCGAACCGTGGCGACGAAGAGAGCTGCTATGGTTTCACAAGGCGAGGAAGCGTGAGTCCAACCATTTCCGGTGTTCCTAAATCGATCCTAAGGATCCACTCAGCGTTCGTAGAGCTCGAACCCGATCCAATACCCGCCGAGTGGATCCTGGAGGGTAACCCTCAAGCTCGGGCCAACAAGCTTGTGACGACCCGCGACTGGAGTTCTACAGTTGTGGTTTGGGATTGCACGCCGGGATCGTTCAAATGGCACTACAGCAAGGATGAAACGGTCAACTTCCTTTCGGGCGAGGCCTTTATGATAGACGCTAGCGGCGAGGAACTACGCTTCGGCGCAGGCGATATCGCTTTCTTCGCCGCCGGAACCACATGTACGTGGCGCGTTACCGAACACATTAGGAAGGTGGCTGTCGTCCGGGAAACCATATGGCGCCCACTGGGATTTGTTTTGAAGGTGTCCAAGAAGATCCTTCGAGGGGAACGATGGCAACTGAAGGCCGATCGGCCCCTCGACGGATAGCATTTTTCCGACCCGCCGTTACTCCCGGACATATTTCAACGGTTAGTACTAAGCTCTAAAGTGTGCTGTTTTGAACACTTTCTCCCCACCCTGTTATATTACGATTTTCAGGTTCCCGCCACTCCGCGGGCTTTCGATGCCGTTAGCCTCACGAAACAACGTGAACCAACCTGTCCTCCCACCTGTCCCGCACGGACCGGCGAGCAGACGACGACCATTGCGTATCCTATTCGTACATGGCGATCCCGGAGACGCGAAACAATGCTTGCGACAACTCAAAAGAGCCCACTGCAAATTCAGGGCACATGTAGTTTCAACGCCAAAAGAATTCATTAAACATTTGGACTCAAAACACTACGATGTGGTGCTAGCCAAATACCCACTACCCAGGTGGCAAGGTCCGCAGGTACTCGAAGTGTTAGCCGAGCGGGAGCGATCCATTCCCCTTATCTTCCTGACCGACAGAATCAAACAGGAGTTGGTGGCGGAGCTTGTAACGGAAGGCGCTGCCGATTGTGTTGACAGGGACCATATTGGTCACCTACCAGTCGCAATTCGTCGAGCGCTCAGTGAAAACAACCTACGCGAGGAGCGCGATAGATCGGAGAAGAAGCTCCGCCATTCAGAAGCACGATATCGCGCTCTAGTAGGTAACCTAACCTACGGAATATGTCGCTGCGACGGGGAAGGCAAGTTTCTGGATGTGAATCAGGCTCTTGTCACCATGCTTGGTTATACATCTAGGAAGGAGGTCATGGCGGCTCACCACGTCAGTGAGATTCTTTGTAATACCTCCAACCGAGAGCGATTGCTGGGGCTGTCTTACGAAAAAGATGGCGGAGATGCTGACGTTCGCCTGGAAATTGACTGGAAACGAAAGGACGGCACAGCGCTAAAGGTAAGGCTTAGTGGACGCCAAGCCAGCACCGAGGGCGAGAAGGACAGTTACGAGATTATCGTTGAAGATATCACTCAGCAGCGCAAGTTGGAGGATCACTTGCGGCAGCAGGCGGCCCAGGACCCGTTGACGGGCCTAGCCAATTACCGGCACTTGGTAGAAATCCTTGACAGCGAGATTAAGCGATCTGAGCGTACACGACGTGAATTCGCACTCTTGTTCCTTGACCTCGATGGGCTAAAGAAGATCAACGATCATTTTGGCCACGTGGTTGGCAGTCAGGCCCTGTGCCGCTTGGCCGATGTTTTGTGCAACTCCTGCAGGAATATGGACACCGCAGCGCGCTTCGGCGGAGATGAGTTTGCGGTGATACTACCCGAGACGAGTGAAGTGCCTGCAAACTTAGTGGCGGGGCGCATCTGCGACAACCTGGCGCGTGATGGCAGAAAGCCAAAGCTTTCAGTAAGCATCGGTGTCGCTATCTATCCTAAAGACGGCGAAAAGATTGATACCCTGATGGGCGCAGCGGATGTCGCCGTGTACGCCATGAAAGCTAGAGCACACGGTCGTGAAGAAAACATACAAAAGGCAACTAGGAAGATCGGTCCCCAAGCAGCGGTCGGTCGCAAGATGCGCTCTCGCGTAAGCTAAGTAATCAGAAGTTCGCCAAGACTTTCATCTTGGCTGTCCATGGCAAGGAGCCTATGTTTAGAGCAGCACATGCAGACGGTTGTTTTCTTATTCTCTCTGTGATCGCGTTCATCGGTCGGCTCCCCTCGTTGATTGCAACTTTCACTTTTTGGCCGTGACAGTAATATCGACGTGACCGCCTTTTTTGAGCTTCACATCATCACCGTGCTCATCAGTTAACGTATTTTTAATTCGCAGATCACGGTGCCGATGGTCGGCGCCGTGAACAGCGATCTGCGCCTTTTCTGGCTGGCTGGGAGGTCTGGCCAGGATAATCTTCTTGACGGTTCCAGGCATGCTGGTACTTGGCTGTTCTGGAATTCGGGTTGTGTCTAGTTTCAATTCCATGAGTCTTGCGGACCTGGTCATGCGCGGCTTCGCCATTTCCGTCTCTACGCTGGTACGTGTCGCGCTGCCGGTTTCTTTCGTGACTTTCCCGTTTAGCTTCGACACATCATTCCTCCAGTTTTCCGGGGTCGGTTGTGTGAAGCAGTAGTTTACCGTCAGGGGTTTTCAATGACCTTTTCCACCTGGCCAGTTTTCTTCTGGACCTTTCCTATAATGTATTCGCCAACGCCTTCGGCCTCTAAGTTGGGGTCGTTCGCCACTTGGCCGGTCTTTTCCTTAATCTTGCCCTTCACTTCGTGAACCCTACCTGCGATCTGATTCTCAGTACTTGGCTTCATGTCGATGCTCCTCTGAGACGATTTGAATTACGGAACTGGATCAGGCGCTGCTCGCCCCGTACTGCATGCCAGAAGGTGCATGCTCTAAACAGTTAAGACCACTCTTTAAGAATCAACGAATCGTCGAACGTTGCTCTTTTCCTATGCCCGGAAATATTCTTAGAGCTTGATGAAGGTCGAGACGGTTCCATGAGCGATTCGATGAACTTTCCGGCGTGCGAATCAAAGAGTAGATACTCAGATTGTCCAATTTTCGGTAAGGTATGCAGTCGTTGCCGGGCTTTCTCAAGGTTCGTGACTGCCTCTACCCACATAGGATCGTCACCAGGGAACGTTCGAAAAATGTCATATGTAAAGTCCAAGTTGTTTGTCCTAGGAAAGATTCAGCGAGCTAATTGTGGAAAGGTATCCCGGGTAAGAAACGAAAGCTGTTCTAAACAGCACACTCTAGCAAAGTGGAACCGCACGTCCCTCGTTGGAGATTCCATCGATGTCAGGAGAGGGCGTAAAATCCAATGAGTCAGTGATGAATCTCGTTACCGTAGTTTCCGACCGCTATCTAAATGGGAGGCCGCGGTGCGTGTACTGCGGCAAGATGCCCTTATATTCCGCTGCCGGTGCGTCGTAGAGGTCTTTCGCCGAAAGCCGGGAAACACGTGAAGAACGGTCCTTATGACAGCGGGCAAGATGGCATTGTTGGCGAACCTATAATTCGGCCTTCTGATTGTGAAATCGAATTACCCCAGCACGGAAGTGTTTTCAGTACTTGGCCGTAATAGTGTGCAATATTGAGCAGATTCAGCTTTTACGTTTGTTCTATTGTAACGCCGTGCAATCGCTGTTCCGAGCCTTCCATATCTTTATTTTTCTTTCAGCGCGGAATACGGGGCAGGAGCCCAAATGACCAAGTTCATCGAACCAGGAAAACCGGTGGTGATACTCCCAGGAACCGTGGAAGAAATCATTCCTGAGAATAGTTTCACGCCAGAGAAGGTCCAGATTTCAGTAGGAAATGCTGAGCACCTTTACAGAGAGATTCGCATGGAGAATACTTTGCGAGATGGGAATGGCAGAAAAGTTGGGCTGAAACCGGGCGCTCACGTCGAGGTTACTATCGAAGCGCGGAAGGAAGAAACCGAGCCCAAGAAATAATCCAAATAAGGTTTCTACGTTTCCTGCCACACAGCGCTTGTTCTAACGAATCACGGGCAACGGGACAACGAACCTGCTGAATGCGGCCGGAGATATAAATCATGACTAAATTCGTTGTCCTCCTCTGCGGTAGCACGGCCGAACAACAGATGACTCTCCACAGTCATTTTGTGTCGAAGAAGATCCATTGGTGGCATTGGGACGCTGCGGTGTGGTTACTAGTCTTCTCACTTGTAAACGTCCCCAAAACAGAGCAGCTAAAGGAAGAAATTAGGCAAGTTCTGCCGCAGAGTAATTTCCTCATTTTCAATCTTGACAGTCCACAATATGCAGGACGGGGTCCTGATGAATGGAAGCAGTGGTTTGACCTAAACTGGAGGTAGGTTTTGCGATGCCACAACGACGAATATTATTTCACATGGAAAAATTCCCTTTTTTGATGGCCACGATTCTGCTAGTCGCGATCATTTCGTTTCGTGCCGTTGGGCAGCAGCCGAACAACACACCCATGTCCTTCACCGGCGAAATTATGGACAACGAATGTGCCGCGCAAGGTTCTCACAATGCAATGTCGCAGAAGGAGGGTTTCAAATCTGCGAAGGACTGCACTGTGGGTTGTGTCAAGGCCGGCGGACAATTCGTTCTTTACGCCTTAAACAAGACCACCTATCAGCTCGACGATCAAGAAAAACCTAGCGATTATGCCGGTCAGAAGGTGACCATAATTGGCACCTATGACGGCGCAACGAAAACCATTCACGTTCAATCCATACAGTCGGTACCATAAATCACGATTGCAGATCTCATTCAGGCCAAGTCCACCAATAACCGCACAGCCCACTGCGTAAGTAACATGCCGAGTCGTGACGCTATCCTTGGTAGGCCTCAGCCGAGCGGTGAAAGGTCCATTTTTGCAGCCTTGAACACTCCGAGTTCCTGACCTGACCTAGATTCACGGGGGCCGGACCCAGCGCCAAGCCCCCGGAATCGGGCACATATTAAGCACACTTACCGTAATCCAATCAGTGAACTGGTTGTGTGCAAAAATGCACATTTTCATTCAGAGTTAGCTTATTAGACATATTTGTTTTCGACTTAAGCTAGTGTGCAAAAACGGACAGCCAGTGCCAACTTGAGCCTCTACACTTTGATTCACGCGTGAGGGAGGAGCTATGACTTTTCAATGGGGGTCGGAGTGGCAGCAGTGCTACGTGGAAGCATTGCTCGAAACAGATCCACTGAATCTCGCGGCGAGAGTCGAGATCGCGGAGAGAGTAATCTTAGCGCGCGTCGGGGAATTGTGTATGAGTTCAGACGGAGAAGAAGAGTGGCAGGCCATTGAAGATGCTATTAAAGGATTGGCGGTACTTAGACGAGAAATACTCAAATCTCCGATTGAAATCAATAAGGCTCGAAAGCCGGACGTCGTCAAGCCGCGAATGTTAGCCAGCTAGTGCACGTCAGCGATTGAAGTCGAGGGGTTGTCGACAGTCACGGGAAAGGAACCTCTCAATGACACACAATGATGCATGTCTCACAATACTTCTGATTCAAGACAACCCGGCAGTCGCCGGTCAGATTGGGGTGGCGTTAGCCGCGGGAGACGCAGGTTCGTTCGAAGTGGAATGGGCGCGACAGCTTTCTCAGGGTCTGGAGCGGCTGAGTAAAAAAGGGATCGCCGCTATCTTGCTTGATTTGTCATTGCCGGACAGCGAAGGCATCGCAACCTTTGATAAATTGTTCGCCGCCTCACCGGATGTCCCCATTCTTATCCTCGCTGGAGATGCGTCCGAAACATTGGCGAAGGATGCCGTAAGCCGTGGCGCGCAGGATTATCTGGTGGCAGCGCATCTGGATACCTATTCGCTGCAACGCGCGCTGCGGAATGCGGTGGAACGCAAGGGCATCGAGGATGCGCTATACGTAGAAAAAGAGCGCGCCGTGGTTACGCTGAACTCGATCGGTGACGCGGTTTTGTGCACCGACATCTTCGGCAAGATCACCTACCTGAATATCGTTGCAGAAAAAATGACCGGATGGCTCCGTGCGGAAGCCATTGGCAGACCGCTCGCAGAAGTTTTTCGAATTATTGACGGAGGCACGGGCCAGACCGCTCGCGATCCCATGGAAATGGCCGTGGAACAAAACGCGACGGTGGGGCTAACAATCAACTGCGTGCTCATACGTCGCGACGGGTATGAATCCGCGATTGAAGATTCCGCCGCGCCAATCCACGACCGCTCGGGCCGGGTGACAGGCGCGGTGATCGTTTTTCACGATGTGAGCGCGGCACGAGCCATGGCGCTCCAAATGACGCACACCGCGCACCACGATGTAGTCACCAGTCTTCCGAATCGCCTGTTGCTCAACGACCGCATCACCCAATCAATTTCCATGGCTCTGCGCCAAAGCAGACCCTTTGCCGTGCTATTTCTGGATTTGGATAACTTTAAGATTGTCAACGATTCACTGGGGCACGCGGGCGGCGACGAGCTTCTTCGATCCGTTTCAAAACGATTGCTTTCTTGCGTGCGCGCTTCAGATACGGTGAGCCGCCAGGGCGGCGATGAATTTGCGATCCTGCTTCCAGAGATAACGCATGCAGAAGACGCGGCCACCTGCGCGGCCAAGATTCTTGCGGCGCTCAACGCCCCCTATATTATCGGCGCTCGGACTGTGCACGTCGGAGCCAGCATTGGCATAAGCCTGTACCCGAGAGACGGAGCGGATTCCGAAACGCTCCTCAAAAGTGCTGATATGGCCATGTATCATGCGAAAGAACGCGGCCGGGACAATTTCCAATTCTTCGAAGCCGCTATGAACTTGAGGGCGGTACAACGGCAATCGGTAGAAAGCGAATTGCGCCGCGCCCTCACGAATCACGAGTTTTTGTTGCATTATCAGCCAAAGGTAAACCTCGATACCGGAGACATCACCGGCGTGGAAGCCTTGATACGCTGGCAGCAACCTGACGGAACTCTCGTTCTGCCCTCAGAATTTGTGCACATCGCCGAAGATTGCGGCTTGATTGTCCCAATCGGCCGCTGGGTGATGCGAGAAGCTTGCAAGCAGGCGCGTGCCTGGCAGGATGCCGGATTGCGCCATTTGCGTATGGCCGTCAATGTTTCTGCTGTTGAGTTTCGCGAGAAAGGGTTCGTCGAAAACGTCCGGCAGATACTCTCGGACACTGGCCTGCGACCGCACTATCTGGTGCTGGAGCTCACCGAACGCGTTCTTATGGAGAATGCCGCATCCACGGCTTTGGTGCTCGAAGAGCTCAAGACAATGGGAGTGCAGCTTGCAGTGGATGATTTCGGGACTGGCTACTCTAGCCTCAGTTACTTGCGGCAATTTCCCATCGACGTCCTCAAAATCGACCAGTCCTTCATCCAAAAAATCTCATCCGATTTGGATGACTCAACAATCATTGCCGCAATAATTGCCATGGGCCGAAATCTTCACCACATTGTCATTGCCGAAGGAATCGAAACCCACGAACAGATGGCCTACCTTCAATCTCAACACTGTGAAGAGGGTCAAGGCTTTCTACTAAGCCCACCGGTCGGCGCAACCCAATTCGGTCACTTACTCGAAATGGGGATAGCCGCCACAGTCGTCAACTGAAGGCTTAATTGACTAGTCCCGCTGTCAAATCTTTTTCGGTTGACGCCGGAACTTCCCACCAGCCGCGATCATGCCCGAGGCGTTCAGAGGAGCAAAAGTATGGAAGGTAAAATTCTCGTAGTGCCTTCTCGGATAGAGCGAAAGCTAAATGGAATCGAAGATCGGTTAGAAGCCCTTGAACTGGTGGTGAGCAGAATCAGAAGAGAGGAAACTCGGACGAAGAGTTAAATCAACCGGCTTAATAACTTTTGTCGGTCTTCTTCCTTCAGTGTTCTTGGGTACGCCAGCGCAGATGGGGGACTTGAATACTCTTTCGGGTTGGACTCATGCCGTGGCTTCATTTTCATCGATGCGTCAGACGCCTATCATAAATCTCCAGTGACTTGTTTACTCAATGCTTCGGAGATAGGAGATTGGTACCTTCCATATCATCTGGAGGCAACACTACGGTTGCCGGTATTCGACGAACCAGGACTAATTGGGTCGGTTTACTCTTCCCTGAGAGTTACTGCTCGTCGTGCTGGTGGCCTGGCAGAATGGAGTGGGTTAGCCAGAAACTATTTAGGCTCCTAACGAGCTCCTGAAATCCCTCCCATTCGGTAGGTTTCTTTAGGTAACTGTTTGCTTGTAGTTCGTAACTTGTCGAGATATCCAGAGGGCTGGTGGAGGTCGTGAGGATGATTACAGGGATTGTTTTTAGGAACGCGTCTGATTTCATATGGGACAAAACTTCACGGCCATGCAGCCTTGGGAGGTTGAGATCCAGAAGAACGATATCCGGGTGCGGGGCCTGATAGTGAGCGCCAGTTTGATGGAGAAAATCCAAGGCCTCCGCACCATCGCGAGCCACGCTGACACGGATGTAAGGATTGACTGAGCGAAAGGCTTCTCTAGTTAAGCGGATGTCGCCCGGATTGTCTTCGACTAGCAGAACTTCCATTCCCATGAATAATCCTCCGATTAAGTGGCCTACTCATTTCATTTTGCCCACACTACCAGTCAAGAACGGAGGACATGAACCACGAAGGGAGCAACTCCTCTCGATTTTCTACCCTTCCGTCAAACTCGCGCATATATTTCGTCATGTACCAACGATGGTGATGTCTTCGGAGCCGGTGTCGCGGCCTCACATCTACTATTTTTTTGGTGAACGGCTTGTCGTAGAAAGCGGTGCCGCTTCCACATACTCCACTGATGACGGTTCCGCTTACGTAGAGGCTCCCTGGCGGTAGCGCGTTGTCGTTGGCATCTCTATCGGTTGCGAAGACGGCTAAAACATTGCCGAGATCGTCGGCCACCGCAACCGCCACCACGTCGCCAACTATGATCCCGCCGATACCGTTGCCGTACTGCGCGTAATTTATTGCGTCAGGATCCGTTGACGTGAGAAATAGCGGCGTGGTCTGAGCAGCGCAGAGATCTCCTGACGAAATCACGAGTGTTGCTGTGACAGAAAAGTCCGAGTTGGTTTGAATTGTAAACGAATCCGATCCGGAGCCGCTCGTGCTATGACTACCGCCGCTGTTGAAGGTACCGAAATACTCTGCTGACGGATCGGGCATGGCGTATATGGTGAAGCCGCCGAACTCCGCTTGATTTGTGCAATCTCCATTATCCGGACCCAGACAATAAGTACCAGTTGCCGGGCTGCCGGAGTTAGCGAGACACGGGTTGATTCCGTTTCCTGTATCACCACTCAGGAAGAAGTTGTAGTAAGTGTTGTCTTCATTCAGAACAGAAATCACTGTGAAGGTCGTTGCTGTCGCGGCGACACATGGATTTGTTATCACGATCTGGCTTATCACATCCGGGTCGTCTAGCGAGTTTGTCGCGAATATGACGTTCGGGCTTCCCAGGATTGCCGGCTGCTGATTTAGCGTGTCGAAAGCGATGTCGAGTTGTTGAGGGCAAGGGGCATCCACCGAGCATGTTTGGGTGGCGTTCGGATCGTTACTAGTTGCAAGTCCGGCGCTCCGCTCATCAGCGGTGGATTCGATGATAAATTGTTGATTAACAGGGCTAACGAGCGTGTTGGTGTCCATCGTCACAGCACCTGAAAGCGCAAACACACGCCCAAGAGCCTCGGTCCCGGCGGTTACGGTTACGCTGGCGGCAGCAATAAAGGTTCCTGCCAGAGCGGTACCGGTGCCAAGAGTGGCGGAGCTGCCGACCTGCCAGAACACGTTGCCGCCCGTCGCGCCATTTGCCAGGACTACTGAGGCACCAGTGGCTGACGTAAATGTGCTCCCGATCTGGAAAATATAAACACCACTACCGCTGAGCGTAAGGGTTCCAGTCAGTTGTGCCGAAGAAGCAAAACAATACACATCAGGTGCGAGCGTGACTGCGCCAGGACTGGTGCCTAGAGTCATCCCGCTCAAGTTGACGCCGCAAGTGTCCGCTACCAGATCAGCGTAAGCGGTGCTCGCATCGGCATGGGCGGCGGTCGCGGCAGAATCGCCTGGATGGAGCGCGCCTCCGAGTACTATTCCCGGAGGAAAACCAGTTATAGCGGTGCCTGGACTCACGCCGACATTTCCGGTGATGACAGTTGGGCCGGCATTCGTCACCGTAGAACCTCCCAAGACTGCGAAGCTATTCGCTGAACCGAGAGGTGGTGCCGACTGCGCCCAAGTAAAGTTGCTGATACCTAGTAGGAGAGTGATCAACAGAATTGGTCTCATCAGGAAGGGCCCCTTAGATTGCCGAGACCTTCAGCTTGACCGTCATTCCCAAGACCGTATGTTCCGAACAGCACACATTCGATTAGCCTAGTGACTCTTACAACAAAATCACGTCTATCCATAAAATGCCCGGAGTTTCCATTAGAAAGAACGAAGCAGGGAGGTAGCGGGAAAGCCTGATTCTGGCCAGTCGACCTGCATAGCTGATTGAATGACGTTGGCAACGCGTATCGACACACACTCAATTGTGCCGAGCTGGGAATGTTGGGAATTCGGACGATTTGATTATTCCCGACGCGCACATAGTGCTTCGTAAACCGGATTGGAACCTCTGTGTATGTCCAGGGTTAGCCGCGCACTGGGCTTGGCTGGAGTAAATCGCCCGAGTAGGCTTTTCGCAAGCTTTTCTTGACGGAATAGTTCGAGGTCCAAACGCCGGTTTGCGCCTTTAGCCTTCAAACGACGTTTTATACTTCTAACGAGTTTTTTACGAATATACTCGCGACAGGGCAAGCACATTCCATTTGAATGGTGTCTAGCCCCCTTTTTGCAGATCATGCAGCCGTAGTCATCGAAGAAATATCGCATCTTTTTTCGAAAAGCAGGCGGGACTAAACTTAGAATGGCGTACGAAACTCGCGCGGGTAGGAACCATGGCTCAAACAGGACCTTGTCGGCAGCTGCCCAACGGGACATCTTAATTGAGGGGAGTTTCCGCCCGACTGCCGTGCCGTTATTCCGATGTCTTCTGATCATCTAACTGTCCTCGCGGGTGGCATTGATCGAATATCTTGGTGAGTCGGTCCTGGCCGATGTGGGCATAGGTCATTGTTGTTTGGATCCACACGTGCCCCATAAGTGCCTTAATGACTTCAACGCCTGCTCCGTTATTGTATAAATGCGTTGCAAATGTACGTCGAATTGTGTGCGGCGTGACGCCCTTAAGGCCAGCACGGCTGGCCATGTTCGCTACGATCTCTTGTATAGCCATTTTTGAAAGAGGACAATTTCTTGGTGGGCGGAGCAAGTCGAGACTGGCGATGTTTTCTTCGTGTTTTTTCCTGGCATCTTCTTGAGATAGTTTGGCGACATTCCCGAGAATTTTATGTTTTTGAGTTCTGATCCTCTTGGGTCCGGAATATTCCGCCCATTTTGAGACCCATCGCCCTTCGCTCAGATAGAAACATCCCTTTTGAACCGGCAACTCCACTCGGAAGACGAAACCACTTTCACGACCCGCTATATATGCGCTGAGTGCCTTCGATGCTGACTCGGTAAGGAGTACGGTCCGAACCTTTCCTAACTTCCCACGAACCTGCGCTGACCTGGAAGCAAGATCCAACGACTCGACCTTGAGGCATCTTGCCTCGTCCAATCGACATCCTGTCGAGTAGAAAAACTCGACCAATGCATGTTCGCGCAACGTCCGCGCCGCCGACATTAGTCGATGAACCTGAGATTCAGTGAGTGGGCGAAGTGAATTTTGTCGTGGCCTGCGCAGTTTGACGTAGCGGGGGGCGACATAGCTGACGACTCCTCCAAGATTCAAGAAGTCGTAAAAAAGACGTAGCACTCCTAAATCGCGATACACAGAGCTAAGCGTGGCACCGTCTTCCGAAACGCGTGCGATATATTGACGGATATCGGTGTGGCGCGCAGTCGCAATCGACTTTTTTCCGATGAATTCGACGTACCGCCGTATGATTTTCGTATACATACGCTGAGTTTGCTTCGCATAATGCATCGCGACCATCCACTTATCGTATTGCCGAGCAAGGCCCCGATTAAATCGTACGTATGAGTGCATCGCTTTCCTTTACGCTATCGGTATTTTGGCCGCGTAAAACAACAACCTCGATTTACAACCGGCGAGAATCCGACCGAAATACAACTGTAGGTGGAACTGAGGCTCGTGCGCTAGGAGACGAATGTCTCTATTGCGATAGGTACAAACGTCTCTATTCCGATAGAGGCGAATATCTCTACTACAAAGTATTTATACATTCATAACTACTAAAGGAGGGCTTTTCGCGATAGCAACGACCGATGCCAGGAAACGAGGCCGAGGCCTACTTAATACTCTTTAGAGTCAGTATTCCGAAAGTACTAACGCGACCGCAGGTAGCTCGCGTGTGAAGTCGTGAGCCGGACCGAGTCTAATCTCGGTTGAGCCTCACTTTTCACAGTGTATACTCCGACCCACACTTTGATGTTAGACCATCCCCAGTTTAATCAGGAGCTAGTCGCGCGTTACGAGCTTTGGATGACGGCACAGCAGTATGCAGACAGCACGAAGAAAAAATATGGACGGGTCCTCGCAAATTTCTGCAGATTCCTCGATCAGGTCTCGATCACAGACGCGACTCACCTTGACGTCCGTGCTTTCATTGCCTCTCTGTCTTCAAGCGGTCTTTCGATCGGCGAAATACACCATCAACTCCACACTCTGAGAGTTTTCTATGACTTTCTTCAGATAGGGGGTCTTATAAGCTTGGTGCCACCACGCTTCGTCAAATTACGGCGGTTACCTAAGTTCATACCCAAAGTCCTAAGTGAGGATTCTATTAGTAAGCTCTTAAAAGCATCGCAAACCGCTCGTGATAGAGCAGTTATCGAACTAATTTACGGAACGGGATGCAGAATCGGAGAGATCGTAAAGATTCGATTGGAATCCATCGACTTTAAGGCACGAACAATTCCGGTCTCTGGAAAAGGGCTTAAAATGCGGATTGTCTTCTTTGGTCGGAAGGCGGGCGAGGCCCTTCGTGCCTACATCGGAAAACGGCGCACGGGATTTCTTTTCCAATGCAATTGGCCCCATCAGAAAGGGAGTGTAAGTACGACCGGCATCTCTTGGTACGGCACCTGGACTGATTATTCCGAGGGCGGAACAAAGGTTCATCGAATTCACAAATATCTCGGGTCGCAACTAAGAATGTCATCTCTCCAAGCGAGGGCCAAACTCAAGAAATTGATGCGGGCCTCCCATGCAATTCGTCCAAATCGCGAACGGCCGATGAATCCCCAGACACTTCAAAAATGTATTCAGTTTTTGGGGAATCGCGTCGGGTTAGGGAATGTAAACCCACATGTGTTGCGCCATAGTTTTGCGACGCACTTGCTCGATCACGGATGTGACACAAGGTTTATCCAAGAACTCCTAGGACATTCGAGGATTGATACCACTCAGATCTACACGCATGTGAGTAAGCGAACCCTACAGAAAGCGTTTAGGAAATATCATCCACGCGGAGCATAAACTGTGTCAAATCGAAGATTGGCGAGCGTTGATGTCATATTACAGCCATGGTTTCTACCTCGTGCTTCGGCGGATGCTGTAATCAAGCTACTTCCGCCTCACTATCTAACAAAAATGCGCGACTACTTTGACGCATATGGATGCATGAAATGCGAGCGGAGGGGCGTTCTGTACCACGGCAATGGAATGTGCACGCGATGCTGTAACAGATTTGTTCAAAGACTAATACGTTGCACCAAGCGTCGAGCAAAAAAAGAACAGAAAAATGCTGCCTCCCTTTCCTTGGATCAGTTGACCACGAACGCGCAAATGGCCCGAGACTTACTGAGCGACCTGGCTTCTAGCATCATAAAATCAAAGAATCCTGTCCGCGATCTTTCCGGGCGTCGGGGTCGATCTTGACTCGCAACTCGTGGCGAATGCCCACGAAACAGCCGGGACCCGCGATCCCGGCGCGTTTTCTGCCTATAGCACGTAACCTCTAGGTAACTACCGCAAATAGAATGCCGTACTGTTGCGACTTGCACCTTTGATCGCCTTCCTATATTTAGTATTCATGGAAGGAGAGGTCGGCAATCTCTTGTTGGGTTCGTTCCGGAATTCTCCGAGAAGGGTGGGATTGTACGGAATGTTCCTAGTTCTTTCCAGGGCCGCTTGCCCCGAAACCCCCAAGTTGCGACAGGCAGCCCTGGAAAGATAAAGAGTTTCGATCGCTTCTACATGTTTTGGTTTGTTGACGTGCACGTTCGCAACGCCATTCGGTCCACGCAGTATTCATTCCTGGGAGCCCACTTCGCGTGAAGGCCAACAGAACCTTGGCGTTTCACCGAGCGTTCGCGCCACGGTTGACGCCAGAGCGGCGCTGACGGGGATGGACCATGGCGGACAAACAAACGGACTGGCCAGAGTTGGGGCCAGTCATAACAGAAGAACGGCGATTTGAAAAACGCATGCCCATCGAAATGATCATAGAGGTTAGCGGGTTTGATTCTTCTTCACGGTACTTCACGGAGCGCACGGAAACATGCGACGTGAGCGAGTCGGGTTGTCAGTTTCGATTGCATATGAGTTTGGTGCAAGAGACCGTGGTGGCGGTGCGAGCAGCTTGTCACTGCAGAGTGGACTCCAGTGCGAAGGCGGATTTGTATCGGATCGTTCGGATAACCAAGGAATCTCACGGGATAATGATCGGAGCGCAAGCATTGCAGGCGACTGCGCCACGCAGTCTTCAGTGGGGGACGTTGTATCGCTCGCTACTCTTCGCATTACTATTTTCGGAAATACGCCGCCCAACACCCTAAATGCTGTAACGGTTCGCACAGGACTCTAGTGTCTACAAAAGCGACCATGAATGTCCAAGGGTTTCTTGATTCAGTCGGAGTAACCAAAAGGGTCGCTGAGATTCGACCACGCGAAACCATTTTTCGCCAGGGCGATCCCGCAACGGATATCCTGTACATCCAAAATGGCAGAGTAAAAATCTCCGTATTGCATAAAGCTGGCAGAGAGGGGGTACTAGAGATTCTGGCCGCAGGTAATTTTTTCGGTGAAGGATGCCTGGCGCGACAGCCCTTTCGCACAGCAACAGCCACTGCAATGACATTTTCGACTGTACTTTTAATTGAGAAGAGAGAAATGATTCGCGCATTGCGCGTGGTACATGGCCTCTCTCAGAGCTTTATGTCTTACATGCTGATGCGGAGCGTCCGCCTTGAGGAGAGCTTGGTGGATCAACTCTTTAACTCCACAGAGAAACGACTGGCGCGTACTCTTTTGTTGCTCGCTCATTATGGCAAGGAGGGCCAGCCTCAAAAGCTGCTCCCCAAGATATCGCAAAGTATGCTTGCGGAAATGGTTGGAACCACTCGCTCCCGTGTTAATTTGTTCATGAACAAATTCAAAAAATTAGGCTTCATCCATTACAACGGTGGGCTACACGTCGATAGTTCACTTCTAAGCGTTGTTCTCAACGAATGAAGACTTCGTCCGTATTTGATGAACTGAGCTATGCGGTTAATACGCATAGATTTCTAGGGGATTTGAGGATAAGACAAGCTTGGCAGTCAGTTGTCCGCGCTTGACGGCCTCCTCCTTGTACCAGCCGTCAAATAGCGCCAACCACCGAAGGCGGCAGCGATTCCGAGGGGTTGCCGCTTTCGCAGTGTCAAAGAGAGTGAGTCGCAATGAATCTCAACCGCACCCGAGATCGACACCTCTTTCCGTCCAAAATTCCAATGAAGGTATGGGTGGCGTTCACAGTTGCGATGGGTGTCCTCGTCGCCATGCTCATCGTTCTCGCTATCGCTACTGATGGTTGAATCACTCGGCTATCCCATGAGATGTGCGACTTCGCTGCTAAAGTCCGCGCCGTTTCCTGACTGCATATCGGACCCGAAATGATTGGAGGCACAACATATGGTAATTGCTGAAAGATTGAAGGCCCTGCGGGAACACAAAAATATGTCCCAAGCTGACATCGAAAAACGCACGGGTCTGCTGCGCTGTTACATCTCGCGCGTGGAAAACGGCCACACCGTTCCTGCGATTGAAACTCTAGAAAAGATGGCGAGAGCAATGGAAGTCCCGATCTACGCACTCTTCTACGACGGAGAACAGCCGCCGGCAGCGCTTCCGAACACTAAGAACCGACCGCAGGAATGGGGTAGTACCGGTCAAGATGCGCGAACGCTTGCCAAATTTCGTAGACTTTTCAGCCAAACAGACAAGGCAGATATAAGCCTACTGCTTTTCATGGCCCAGAAAATCGTTCGAAGGAACCAAGATTCAAGGAAGAAGTAAAACGATTTTCGTTTTACTTCGGTGACCGCAAATACGGCTGCCTGTTCTATCAGTTGGTGTTTTTTTGGATCAGACTGAATCAACGGCGGATGCGGTAGTAGTTCACATGCCTGATTAATGCACTAACAAGTTAGATTCCTGCCCAAAAACCCTCCTTGCCCAAAATCCCCATTCCCGACGGGTGCAGAATGATTGGCAAATGTGCTTGCCCAAAAGTGCGCCCGCGCTACCTCAAAAAGAACTGTTATTGGGCACCGGAGCGGGAATCCCACTTGTCCGGTTTGTGCGTTAATCAGGACGACACAGGACTGTAGCGTGTGCTGTTCCGCACACATCTGACAGCGAATCAGGCAGAAGCTTTGACTCTGTGAGATTCGAATAGAATCGTTATGAAGCGCACTACTATCGAGCCGAAGAATGACGCTCACGACCAGCTCGCGTCTGCGTCTTCAGCGCTTTGCGTGCGAAAAAACACGCCGTATCGCGCCTTGTTGGAAGCGGCGCCCGACGCCATTGTCGTCGTCAATCAAATTGGTGCGATCGTCCTGGTCAACGCACAGGCGGAGAAGCTTTTTGGTTATCGTCGTGACGAACTGATTGGTCAACCCGCCAAAATTCTAGTTTCCGAGAATTTTCGAAATCAACATAGCCAGCAGCACTCTCGCTTTCTGGCTACCCCTCAGGAACGGCCAACGATGGCGGGACTGGAGCTTTTTGGTTTGCGCAAAGACGGCACCGAATTCCCAATAGAAATCCGACTAAGCCCATTGGACACAAAAGAGGGAGTGCTAGTTTCTAGTGCTATCCGCGATATCAGTGACAGGAGGCGGACCGAAGAAGACCTTCGCAGGCTAGCTTCGATCGTCGCCTGTTCCGATGACGCGATTGTGGGCAAGACCACGGAAGGAATCATAACCAGTTGGAACACCGCGGCGGAGCGAATCTATGGTTATTCAGCAAGTGAAGCTATCGGGCAGCCCGTTACTATGCTCGTTCCTCTTGATCGAGCGGATGAAGTTTCCCCTCTATTGGAACGTTTGAAGCGGGGCGAAACCGTCGATCATTTCGAGACCGTTCGCCTAAGAAAAGACGGAAAAGAGGTCCCGATGGAGGTCACCGTCTCGCCAATCCGCGACGCTCTGGAAAGAATTGTGGGTGCCTCCACTATCGGCCGCGACATTACCGTGCGCAAGGCGGCCGAAAAACATTTGGTGCAGATGGAGGGCAGGTATCGAGGCCTCTTGGAAGCGGCTCCGGATGCGGTAGTGGTTGTGAATCAGGACGGGAAGATTGTTCTCTTGAATCTTCAGGCAGAGAAACATTTCGGATACCAGCGTGATGAACTTATAGGGCAGGACGTGAAGAACATCATTCCGAAGGAGTTGGCAGAGCGATTGGCCGCGCATGCGATTGGAGCCACCGTCGATCCGCACGTGCCGCAAACGGGGACAGGCATCGAACTCTATGGGCGGCGTAAGGATGGAAGCGATTTTCCCATAGAGATCCTGCTCAGCCCACTCGATACCCTGGATGGCATCCTGGTTACGGCATCAATCCGCGATATTACCCAACGCAAGCAACGTGAAAATGACCTGTCGCGCTTAGCCGCTCTCGCCGAAGATCGCCTGTGTGCGCTGTCCAAGAGTCAGGAACAGCTCCAGTTACTGGAAGAGATCGCGACTTCTTCTAACAAGGCAAGTTCGATCTCGGAAGCTCTGAAGTTTACATTGGACCGCGTTTGCGCCTACACCGGATGGCCAATCGGACACGTGTATTTGGCCCCCCTGGGGAATACAGGGTCAATGGTTTCCACGAAAATCTGGCATCTCACTAATGAAGATCGATTCGACCAGTTCCGCGAAGTGACCGAAGGGATGGATTTTCCTTCTGGAATAGGTCTACCAGGTAGGGTATTCGCAAGCCGTGAACCTGCATGGATTACTGACGTAACGGACGACACCAACTTTCCTCGCGGGCCATCGGCGCGGCAAGCAGGTTTGAGAGCCGCCTTCGCCTTCCCTGTGCTGAGTCGCAACCAGGTGGCAGCTATCTTGGAGTTTTTCTCCGAAACTGTTTCGGACCCGCAAGTTGCGTTTCTTCAGATAATGTCCCAGGTTGGAAATCTACTTGGAAGAGTGGTGGAACGCGTGCGTGCCGCGGAGACACTCTTACATGATGCGTTCCATGATCCACTCACCTCTCTTCCCAACCGCGCGTTATTTCTGGATCGTCTTGAGCGAGCCATTGCTCGAGCCGATCGGCACAATGACTATCAGTTTGCTGTGCTCTTTATCGACATCGATCGTTTCAAAATCGTGAACGATAGCTTGGGACATCCGGCCGGCGATGAGCTCCTCATTCAAGTGTCCGAACGCATTTTATCCTCTCTGCGACTTCAAGATCTTGTCGCTCGGCCGGTGATAGGTTCGTGGAAGGGAAAGGATGACACATTGGCTCGCCTCGGGGGCGACGAGTTTACCATTCTGTTGGACGATATTCGGGACCCCAGTGACAGTGTCCGCGTCGCGGAGCGCATACAGAATTCATTTGCCGAACCGTTTGTAATCCGTAACCAGGATGTTTTCGCTACTGCCAGTATTGGTATAGCCGCCAATTCCGGCCATGCTAACGCTGTCGACGTTCTCCGTGATGCCGATACGGCGATGTATCGGGCGAAACTTCTCGGAGGCGCGCGTTGTGAAATTTTCGATCAGGCCATGCACGAACATTCCGTGAATCGGCTTAACCTGGAGACCGACTTACGGAGAGCCTTAGAGAGGAAAGAGTTCCGCGTTTACTACCAACCGATCATTGAGTTACGCACTGGCAATATCTCCGGGTTTGAAGCCCTGGTGCGTTGGCAGAGATCAGATAACGCGCTCGTTCCCCCGGCAGCGTTCATTGGCGTGGCCGAAGAAACCGGCTTGATTGTCGCGATCGGGAAGTGGGTTCTTAAGACAGCCTGTGAACAAGCGCATCAGTGGCATCTCGCCAGTCCTCGGGAACCGCCTTTGACGATGAGTGTGAACATTTCGGCTCGGCAGTTCCTGCAAGACGACCTCGTCACACAAGTCGAAGAGATATTGCGGGAGACCCAGGTCGAACCGACAGCTATAAATCTAGAAGTTACAGAAGGCGTGGCCATGGGCGATGCAGAAAGGACCATCAGGGTGGTCAAGGACCTTAAGAAGCTGGGACTGCGGTTCAGCATTGACGACTTTGGAACTGGTTATTCATCGCTCAGCTACCTGGGGCGTTTTCCCATGGATACTCTGAAGATCGATCGCTCATTTGTGAGTAACCTCAAGAGTAATCCGGAAAACCACGAAATAATACGCACCATTATTGGTCTCGCTCGGAATCTGGGAATGGACGTCGTTGCTGAAGGTACTGAAACTCTGGAAGAGATTAATTATCTGAAGACTCTTAATTGCGAATTTGCGCAGGGATATTTCTTCTCGAAGCCTGTCGACAGCACGGCAGCACAGGTGCTTCTGCGTAAAAATCCAAACTTTGCGCATGATCAGTCGACAGCAGTAAGCCCGATGGATGTTTGATGTCAGCGGAAAATGAGAGCAAATCGACCACAACGCTAAGGGAGTGAGCGCGGAATCCTCATCAAGTGCCCGAATTGACGTACGTACGGGACACGGCAGGTTCCCGCTCAAAAAGCCGCTAACAAAATCCCTATTGCCCGTAGGTGTATAAACCATTAACAAATGTGCTTGCCCAAAGCGTTTCCACGCCTCAAATGAACTATTTCTTGGACACTAAATAGTTAGAGAAAATTAGACCTCTGGTACCGCCACGTTCTTGGACAGGGTGAATTCGGTGCGCCCCTGGGCGAATCGAGGCCGGGCACAGAACTCGTTGTTGACGATCGAGCAGTAACCGAGTCAATTTGTGACCAAATGGGTAACTCATAAGAACCTGTGTCAAAGTGAACAGATGATCTCCCACCGACCGGAATAGCTTTGAATCAGTATTCTGCCACTTTACCAATTGGCCGTAGTGCATAGCTCGCCGAGATCTGAACTCGACAGCATAAATGACAATTTTTCCTTCAGCGGGTCGAAGGAAGGCTCGTGGAAATTCTCACTCTTCAAGGGCAACTGAGAGCCGGCTGGGATTACCAGATCCGAGCGAAATATGGGCAAGACTTTTTACAGGCGAGTGAACCAAAAGTTCGGCGGGATACTCAAACGACACAGTCAGTTTTACCAGATACAGTCAGACGAAAGGAAACCCGACGGTGAATGAAAGTCGTCGAAGTCCCCGCCAGACTTACTGTCGCCGGGCCACTCGCCTATCGAGTCTTCTGGTCCGATCGCTTACGATACTGGCATCTTTGTCGATACCAGCATGGCCGCAACAAAACTCAGCAGACCTGACGGCTAAAAGCCTGGAAGATCTGATGAATGTCGAAGTGACTTCGGTATCGAGAAACGAGCAGAAGCTTTCACGTACCGCGGCGGCGGTTTTTGTGATCACCTCCGAAGACATTCACGATTCAGGCGCAACAAACATTCCTGATCTCCTAAGGATGGTGCCGGGAATGAACGTGGCGCAGATCAATGCCAATACTTGGGCCATCAGCGCTCGCGGCTTTAATTCCGAATTCAGCAACGAATTGTTAGTGATGGTGGATGGCCGCACTGTGTACGTCCCGACTTTCGGCGGGGTTTTCTGGGACGTATTGGACATTCCCTTAGAAGACATTGATCGGATTGAAGTCATTCGCGGTCCGGGTGGGACCATTTGGGGGGCAAATGCCGTCAATGGTGTCGTCAACATCATCACGAAAAAAGCTGCCGACACCCACGGAACGCTCATTGTGGCTGGAGCGGGTAACCTCGACCAGGGATTTGGTACAGCGCAATATGGTGGAACCGTCTCCTACAATACCGACTATCGATTTTACGCCAAGTACTTAAACCAAGCCGACCTCCCCGGTCTCAGCGGCCAAAGTGGTGGCGATGGCTGGCACAACCTGAGCGTTGGTTTTCGGTCGGATAGCGTCCTATCACCAAACGATACGCTGAGTTTTTCGGGAAGCCTATACCAGGGCCGAGAAGGAAATCCTTCCCTGAACTTGCCTTCCGTCACCTCTCCAAGCCCGGTGGACGTTGACCCAATGGTGAATCTATCCGGCGGTTTCCTTCAGCTGAGCTGGGATCATACTTTTTCTGCCCGTTCCGACACCAGCTTCCAAATGTCATACGACAACTACGAACGTACAGATTCTCTCGACGAATCTCGCTACACGTTCAATCTCGACTTCCAACATCACTTTTTGTGGGGTCAACGCCAGAGCATCGTTTGGGGCTTGGGCTATCGTTTTTCGTCTTCGAAAACTAATGGAAATCTCACCATATCCTTAAACCCTGCGGACCTTAACACTCAAATCGCGAGCTCATTTATCCAGGACGAAATCGCTCTTTTGCCGGATCGCCTCTACCTCACCGTCGGTACCAAGCTTGAGCACGATTACTATGCCGGCTTTGTCTTGCTGCCGAGCATCAGAATGGCTTGGCAGCCAAATGGTCGTCAGATGTTCTGGGCGGCTATCTCTCGGGCAGAACGCACGCCGGCCAGCACAGATATTTCTGAACGTTTGAATTTTGGTGGTTTCCCCGGCGCCGGCGGCGTTCCCGTCTTAGTTGGACTAATAGGTAACCCGCACTACAAAAGTGAGAGTGCCCTCGCTTTTGAAGCAGGCATGCGGGCCATGTTATTGAAACGTTTGTCGATTGATCTCGCAGCTTTTTACGGCGATTACGGACACGAAGGGACAGTCGAACCTGCCGCCCCCTTTTTCGAAACGACCCCGGCTCCTCCCCATCTGTTCATCCCGTCCACCAACGAAAACCTCATGCACGGCGAAACTCACGGATTTGAGCTCGCCGCGAACTGGAAGGTGTCGGATCGTTGGACGCTAAGTCCCGGATACGCCTTCGAACAGATTCACACGCATTTGGATCCCTCCAGCTTGGATACCACCTCTGTGGCGGCCACCGAGGGAAGCACTCCCGTAAATTCAGCCCAGCTTCGCTCCCATTTTAGTTTCTCTCATAACCTCGCCTGGGACACCTCTGCGTATTTCGTCGGCCGGCTAACCGATCCGAAAGTTCCTTCTTACACCAGAGTGGATACCGCCCTTTCCTGGCATTTTCGTGAGGGCCTATCGGTCAGCCTCGTGGGCCAGAATCTTGTAAGAGATCACCACTTGGAATTCATTGAGTCGACTGGGGCCTCTCTGTCAACTCTCATTAAGCGCAGCGGCTACCTAAAGTTCACATGGCAATTTCGGTAGCGGAGACACGCAATTGAACCTGCTTCACATAGCGTCCACTCGATCGCCGCAAACAAGGCATGCAGGGATTTCCGCGCCTCGCATGTGTTCTCCACTCTTGCAGATTATCGTCATTTTCTCTTTGGGCGTTTTCCCCGCACACTTGCCCGCTCAATCTGCCGGTCCCACCGAATATGAGCTAAAAGCCGCTTTTCTTTTCAATTTTGCAAAATTTGTCGAATGGCCTCCCAGCGCATTCGCAAATCCGCAATCTGCCTTTCTAATTTGTGTTCTCGGCCCTGATCCCTTTGGCAGCGCGCTCGACGATGCATTGCTCCGGCATTCCATTCAAGGTCACGCCGTCGCTCTGCTTCGTATGAAGCGAACTGCCGACATCGTCGGCTGCCAAATCCTTTTCGTTCCAGCTTCCGAGCGCAATCGGCTACCCGAGGTCATCGCTAAGCTTCGTGGCCAATACGTTTTAGTCATCGGCGAAAATGAGGACTTTGCCTCCTCGGGTGGCGTCATCCAGTTCGCTCTCGAACAGAACCATATCCGTTTCCTCATAAATACTGACGCCGCTGATCGCTCCGGACTGAAATTCAGCTCCAAGCTTCTGGCGTTGGCAAAGATCGTGCGCGACTCGCCAGCCACGGCAAAGAACTGACATGCGCTCCCTAAACAAATTCTCTCTTCGCGCAAAATTGACCGCCATCGTAATGATTACCTGTTCCGCCGCCATCTTAGTGGTCTCCGCCGTTTTCGCTATTTATGACGTAACCACGTTCCAACGCTCGCTCGCCAGTGATTTGGTCACTACGGCCGAGATTACCGGTTCAAATCTCACCGCCGCGCTGACTTTCAGCGATAGAACAGCCGCCGGTGAAACACTTTCTTCACTCAGCCTCCAAAAGCACATCACCGAAGCCTGCGTTTATAACAAGAACGGCACGACCCTGGCAGAATACAGCCGTGGCTCGAGCAAGTTTTTACCGCGCCCCGCCCCACGCGCTGATCAGACCTTGGTTAGCTCTGGCTATCTGGATGTGTACCGTCAGATTCGCTTAGACGGAGAAGTGATTGGATCGATCTATGTGAGATCGGACCTTCTTGCTCTTCGGGCTCGCGAAATGCGATTCTCGATAATCATTTTCGTTGCAGTACTTCTATCTCTCGCGATTTCATTCCTTCTTGCCTCACGTCTGCAGAAATTAATCTCTGAACCGATTGGGCAGCTGGCACGAGCGGCCCATGAAGTTTCCGTCAAAAAGGATTATTCCCTGCGCGTCGCGAAGCGGAATAACGACGAGATCGGATTTCTTGTCGATAAATTTAACGAGATGCTCGGACAGATCGAACACCGTGAATCGGCCCTGCAAACAGCCCATGCTGATTTGGAACGTCGCGTGAGCACACGGACTCTGCAGTTACAGGAGGAGATCAACGAGCGGAGACGAGTTGAACAGGAACTGGAAGAACGCAAAATCTTCCTTACTTCCCTTATCGAGCATATCCCCGTGGCGATTGCTGCGATCGACAACGATGACGCTGTGCGAATGTGTAACCCCGCTTTCGAAACGCTGTTTCGCTATTCGCAGAAGGCTATCCTCGGCCAAACGCTTGCCGGGCTAGTCGCCAATCCGGCGCTTCGAGCAGAAGTGGAATTGCATAGAAAAAGGCTCGCCGAAGGGCACGCGGTCCACTTGGTTACGCGACGCTGCCGTAGCGATGGAAGCTTGGTTGACGTGGAAGCCTTTTCCGTCCCTCTCTCATTGGAAGGTAAACGGACCGGCGCTCTGCTGCTCTATCAAGACATCACCGTACGTAAATCGGCGGAGGAGGCCATGCTTCGCGCCAAAGAAGCAGCCGAAGCGGCCAGTAAGGCCAAGAGTGAATTCCTTGCCAACATGAGTCACGAAATTCGCACCCCTATGAATGGAATATTGGGCATGACTCAGCTCACTCTCGATACCGACCTGGATCCCGAACAGCGCGAATACCTGGGGATGGTGAAGTCCTCTGCCGATTCACTCCTCTCGCTTCTCAACGATATCTTGGATTTCTCTAAGATCGAGGCGGGCAAACTCGATCTCGATCTGGCCGGTTTTCCCCTTCGCAAGAGCCTTGGAGAAACCATGAAGACGCTCGGCCTTCGAGCGCACCAGAAATCTCTCGAGCTGGCTTGGCGCGTACAGGCCGGCGTGCCCGAGCACTTGTTCGGTGACCTCGGCCGTTTGCGCCAGGTGCTCGTGAATCTTGTCGGTAACTCCATCAAGTTTACCGAGCACGGCGAAGTGCTCTTGGAAGTGTCGAAAATTTCACAAGCTGGCGCAGCCGTGGAATTGCATTTTTCCGTGCGCGATACGGGCATCGGCATTGCCAAAGAAAAACAAGCTGGCGTTTTTGAAGCGTTCACGCAAGCCGATAGCTCCACAACACGGCTTTACGGCGGCACCGGCCTCGGTCTTGGAATCACCAAGCGCCTTGTGGAAATGATGGGTGGAAAGATTTGGGTTCAGAGCGAATTAGGGAAAGGCAGCACATTCCATTTCACATGTCATTTCAAGCTAAATAACCGACTGGCTGACGAGCTGGAATCCCGGGATCCGGAAATCCTGCAAGGCCGCTCTATCCTTATCGTCGACGACAATAAGACCAACCGGATAATTCTGGTCGAAATGCTGGCTCAGTGGGGCATCCGTTCTCAGGGAGTTGAAAGTGCGCAATCTGCTCTCGCCACTCTCCACAGTGCGCATCAGGCAGGAAACCAATTCGACCTGATCCTTACCGACTTGCACATGCCGGGGATTGACGGTCTCGGCTTCGCCGAACAGGTGAGAAATCTCGGTGACCTCCGGCACATCCCCATCTTCATTTTGAGTTCCGGTGCCGGCGCAGGAGACCGCGAACGCTGCAAAGAGTTGAACATTGCAGCCTACCTTTCAAAACCCGTCGATCCATCCGAGCTTTTCGACGCGCTGTTAAGCAAGTTGGCAGAAATAAAGCCCAAAAATTCGGTTGAAACCGCCGAGCCACTTCCTCTCGAAGAATTAGGGCCGGGATCAAAAGTCTTGCTCGTGGAAGACAATGCCGTAAACCGTCTTCTCGTCAGAAAGCTACTTGAAAAACACGGTCATAAAGTAATTCTTGCCGAAAACGGCCGCCAGGCCATTGATGCCATTGCCCGCGAGGCGCCCGACTTAGTCCTTATGGACGTGCAGATGCCCGTCATGGACGGACTGGAAGCCATTCGCATCATCAGGACCGGCGAACAATCATCCGGAAAGCACCTTCCCATCATTGCTCTGACAGCTCACGCCATGAAAGGCGATCGAGAACGTTGCTTGGATGCTGGTGCGGACGATTACTTGACCAAACCCATTCGCACGACAGAATTGTTCGCCGCCGTCGCTCGACTCAACAATCCCGAAGCCAGACCTGCGTCGCCAATCATTCAAACAGCCGCCGCGTCATCTTTGCCCGCGGTCTTCGACTTTCCGGCAGCGCTCGAACGCATCGGAGACAAACAAACTCTCGAAGAAGTTGCCCGGCTATTTACTCCGGCATGTCAGAAACTGATGGACGAAATTCGTCGCGCTTTGGCTGCATCCGATGGCGATGCTCTCCTGCGTGCGGCTCACACCCTGCAGGGATCGTCTGCGAGCCTGGGCGCTCCTGGCATCGCTCGCGCGTCCCAGGAGTTGCAAAAACTAGCATCCTCCGAACATTGGATTGCCGCTCAAGCCGTTTTTGCAGGCTTGGAGATAGAAGTGGACCGGCTCTACGTGGAACTTTCCACCCTATTGCACACGGTGCCGTGTTGAAACTCTTCTCAGATAAATCAGCCAGCCAACGGGCTCGACGAGCTTCTTTCCGAATTGAAAACAATTTCGAAAAATGTCGCTACGGCTTCGAATCCGGACATGGTTGGAGAATCGAATCAAAAGATAATTTGGCGAGGACAACCGCGCTAAGTCAGCGTGGCTTCCCCCATTGCATCGCGAAATCACAAGATGAATGACGTGGAAAAAAAGAAAAGAGTTCTGATCGCCGAGGATGATCCAGTTTCTCGTCGCCTGCTCGAGGCGATTCTCACGAAATGGGATTATGACGTGACCGTTGTCGCGGATGGATTGGAGGCCATGCGCGTTCTCGATAACGCGGACGCTCCACGATTGGCCGTCTTGGATTGGATGATGCCGGGCATGCAAGGCGTCCAGGTTTGCCAGCGACTGCGCGAGCAAAAGGGTCGACCTTATATCTATGTGCTTTTGCTCACCGGGCGCAGCGAGAAGAAGGATCTTCTCCACGGCCTCGAATTCGGGGCTGACGATTACCTTACCAAGCCTTTTGACGCCCAGGAACTACGCGCGCGTCTTCAGGTCGGCGGACGCATTCTGAACTTGCAGGACGATTTACTTGCCGCGCAGGACACGCTCCATTTCCAGGGGACCCATGACAGCCTTACCGGTATTCCCAATCGGGCGGCGATCATCGAGGCGCTGGCCGCGGAGATATCCCGACAGAAGCGCGACAACCGTCCTTTTGGAGTTGTACTTGCCGACATCGATCACTTCAAGGCCGTGAATGACACCTATGGTCATCTGGCGGGTGATGACGTATTGCGGACGATCGCGCAGCGACTCAGAAGTTCTACGCGTCCCTACGACAGCGTCGGGCGCTTGGGCGGTGAGGAATTTTTAATTGTCGCGCCATCATCGGATGTTTCCGGGACCATGGCATTAGCTGAGAGGATCCGCAAAGACATCGAGTCTCAGCCCGTTCTCGCGGACGTCGGGCCTATACGAGTTACTGTAAGCCTCGGTATTGCGGTGAGCGCTCGTCCGCCCTGTGCTGTCAAAACGATCTTACAGCTCGCCGATGATGCGCTCTATCGCGCGAAGGAGAACGGTCGCAACCGCACTGAGCTAGCGGTAGTGCCGGAGGCCGACGGTCCTGTTTCAGAGGTAGTCGGAGACTGCGTCGCAAAGTCGTGAGGGGTCGACGACGTGGATCGCATCCTTCACACGTGGCTCTCGAAGTTATCTGCATGTTTGCCCGGAAACCTCTCGACTCCCAATGGAACCATCTGCGAGACTACCAAGACGACGAGCAGTAACACTCAGCGAAAAGTCAACCGATTCGTAAGTCCTTGGTTAGTCGGATAACCGGACAAGTGCTTGGACTTTGCAAAGCTAACCACTCATGGTTAACGTGTTGTGATCCGGTCGGCCGGTTTAGGAGCTGGGACCGATCCCAATCTGGTCATTCACTGCCTCTCTGAGTCGCTGCTTACAACCTAGATATTTTTCTGTTGTCTGCACTGAAACATGTCCCAACAAGAACTGAATCTGCTCCAATTCGCCACCGGCACCATGGCAGAGGCGAGCACAAGACCGTCTGAGATCGTGTGGAGCAAGTTTCGAGATTCCAAGTTGTTGCGCGTATTGCTTAACAACGTGCCAGACGACTTTTTCTGTCATATGGTTGCCCCAGACCATACCCTTCCGGCAAACGCACCGAAACATCTTGCCATCCGAGACGCCAGCTGCAATCAGCCAGTCATCTATAGTTTGCTTGACCCAATCGGGCATTGGAACTGTTCGGATGTGGCCAGCTTTCCCGATCAAATCAACGATCGCCCAATGGTCTTCGCGACGCTGGAGATGGTCGAGCGTGAGTTCAGTCAATTCACCTCTTCGGAGTCCACAGCCGAGCAAAACTGCCAAAACCGCTCGATCTCTCTTTCCTTTTAGCGTGCGTTCGTCTGGTAGTTGCCAGAGAGTACGAGCTTCATTAACGGTCAGCCAATTGCCCAGACGAATTCCCAGTTTTTTCGATCCCGTCACCCGACGAATGCCTGCCGCCAGTTCGGGGCTCAGTAGGCCTGAGTCCGCTGCCTCATAAGCTAGTCTGCGCACGGCTGCGAGTCTGACATTTATAGTTCCAGGAGCGAGCTGTCGGCTCTCAAGATGAATTCGGTATCGAGTAACTACGGTTTTATTGAAAGATAGCCGTGGCTCAGAGCAATACCATCGGACAAATTCATCAATTGAATGTTGATAACTGCGCTGTGATTCTGGAGACCGTAGGCTGACGAGCACTTCGGTTCTTGCCTGCTGCAAATCGGGTAGTCCGAGCTTGAATTTAAGTCGAGCGCGCCATTTGGCTTTTCTCATCGCTAGCCGCCTCCCGACGGCTGGCCATGAGATTCCGACAAGTGAAAACGAAGCTAGCGAAAGATACAAGCGTAAATGTCAATGTCCGGTTATCCGACTAATCAGGAGTTAGCACGCACCCAGGCGGTTTAAAAGGAATAAGCGGATTCCGGTCACTACTCTTTATGCCGAATTCGTCCCTATAATTGGTGCGTTCTGGCGTTTCAGGAGGCTCCGATGAAAACACTTTCCGATCCCCGTTTTCTTGTAATTTATTCCGCCGTAGTAACAATTGCTTTCGCGGTGACACTGCTTTGTGGTTTCGGGACGGCACGTAACACAAATTTTGACGTGCTTACAGTGCATCGGATCGATTTCGTCGAGCCGGATGGCACGCCGCGCCTGGTCATTTCGAATCGCGAGAGCTTCCCCGGTGCTTACATGCGCAAAAAAGAATACCCTCGCCCAGACCGCCGCGACGCGGCCGGAATGATTTTCATAAACGACGAAGGTTCCGAAATGGGCGGCCTGATTTTCGGAGGTCTAAAACAAAAAGATGGCACGATTCAGAATCACGGTCATTTGAGTTTTGATCAGTACGAGCAGGACCAGATTTTCGCCATCGATTCCGGCCGTGAAGATCGCGACAAATTCTCCGCGATTCGAATCGGCGAACGCGGCGACTACCCTATTCAGGAAGCGTACGACGCGAGCCTGCGCATCGACAAAATGCCCAAAGAACAGCAGGATGCGGAATGGAAAAAGTTCTACGCTACACATACTGGCGACGCGAATCGCATTTACCTGGGCCGCTCGCCGGATAAATCCGCTTCGTTGCGTATCAAGGATTCTGCTGGCCATGATCGCCTCGTCCTGCGCGTCAACGCCGACGGTGCTGCGGTTGTTCAGTTTCTCGACGCAGACGGCAAAGTCGTCAACGAGATCACAGCCACAAAGTAGCTGGGTCAACCTTGAGTGGTTTCGGAGGTTGGGCGCGAACGGGCCAAGTACGGTATTAGGATTTAACTTGTCCGGTTATCCGACTTATCAGGACTTTGGACAGTCTTTGGGGAGTGTTGAATTTGTTTCTCAGCGCGCTGCAGGCGCTTGTCCGACGACCTGGTTTGGCCCGCTTCTAAATGTCGCCAACCAGATATGAGGCTCCGACTCGCTCATGCTATTTTCATGAGTTCCACGGCTACGAAATTGAAGTCAAGGCCGGCTGAGCAGCGCGAAACCGTGTGGAAAGTTCAGTCATGGTTCCACATTTGTCCGCCCCGCGCATGCTAGATTTTAGTAGGGCTTCCACGGAACCCTTGTTTATCGGTTTTGAGAAGAAATATCCCTGCGCATACTGACAGCCTAGCGATTTAAGCTCATCTGCTTGCTCAACCGTTTCTATACCTTCCGCCACAACGTCCATGCCCAGGTTATCTGCCAGACTGAGAATAGTATGAACGATTTGACGACTTTCCTTATTCTTGTCCATTCTTGACACAAAGGACCGGTCGAGTTTCAAGATATCTAACGGTAAGCGAATCAAATAGCTCAGAGATGAGTATCCGGTGCCGAAATCGTCGATGCTTGTATCAAGTCCAAGCGTCTTGAGCTCACCTAGGATGCGAGTCGTCCGTTCCGCATCTTGCATGGCTACACTCTCTGTAAATTCAATTTTCAAGCTTCCGGGGTCAAGTTGAGTTTCGACGAGGACTTGCTTCACTTGTTCGACCAAATTGGGCTGAATGAATTGTTTCGCGGAGAAGTTCACGGCAATCGTAAGTGCCGGTTCCGATGGAAATAGCAGTTGCCAAGCGCGCATTTGGCTGCAAGCTTCCCTGAGCACCCAAGATCCGATCGGCACAATCAAACCGGTTTCTTCCGCGACTGGGATGAATTCCAATGGTGGAACCAAGCCAAAACCCGGCCGCTGCCATCGTATGAGCGCCTCAAAACCAGTAAGACAACCATTCAGCAAAGATACGATCGGTTGATAGTGAATCAGCAATTCGCCTCGGCTTTCCGCTTGTCGCAGATCACTCTCCAACTTCAGCCGACTCACGGCTGCTGCATGCATCGTCAGATCGCACATTTGGTATCGCGAATCGCCTCCGGCTCTGGCTCTATACATGGCTGTATCGGCGTCTCGCCAAACGTCTTCAGCGACGCTATAGTTCGTTGCGCTTACCGCAATGCCGATGCTAACGGTAATCTGCAGCTGGCGGCGGTCGATCGAAAACGGAGCGACCAGGTTCTGCTGAATTCGTTCAGCCACGCGGACGCCGTCACTGGCATCCCGTATGTCATCAAGCAGGATTGCAAATGTGTCGCCGCCTAGCCGCGCCAGGATATCGTTGCCGGCCTGTCGCACGGGCCCGGTCGGCTCAGTCGGCAGCGGAACAATGTCATATCGCCGAATCGATCCGTTTAACCGTTCGGCAATCTGCACAATGAGCTGATCGCCTCCCGAATGCCCGACGGTGTCGTTCACTGTCTTAAAGTGGTCAACGTCTATCAACACGACGGCGAACTTATAATCCTGATGCCGCTTTGTTCTATTCACACACTGCGTCAAGTGATCCATAAAGAGTGCGCGATTTGCGAGCTGTGTGAGCGAATCGTGATAAGCAAGGTGAGACAGTTGTCCCTGAGATTGGGAAAGTTGAGTGACTAATTCTTGCAGGCGTACGTTGTTCTTCTGCAAATTGCGCCCGCGCTCAAAACGGAACGTCAGGAATAAAATCGCAGCGAGGCATCCGAGCAATGTTCCTATGGAACTAAAAAGCGCCATGCGGCTGCTATGTTGGCTCTCGGCTTCAAATTGCGAGATGGCTTCGCGGATTGCCTGATCTAGATTGGAGAAATCGGGATCGACAAGCCGCTTATCGAGTTCTCGCGCTTCAGCAAGTTGGGCGTGTGAAATGTACGCAAATTCTTGCTGCATGGCGCTGATATAAGCGGAAGCAGCCGGTTGAACTTGGTCCACCAGTCCATCACGGTCTTGCATTGTGTGGATTATCTGTGCCTTTTTCAGGATTTCGTTGAGGAAATTCTCTGAGCTTTCTTGCACGTCGGGGTCGATCTCCAACCTAGCGATGGCCTCCCACTCATTCGCGTTTAGACCCTGAGCATCCGCCTGCAATTGATACAGCAGTGTTTCGGTTTCATGACGTCGCTTGTTGGCTTGATTAACGCCGACCATCGCGATTATCCCGACGACGGTAATCAGAAACGCCGCAGCTGAAATCAGCCCCAGTTGAATTCTGTGTTGTGTCAAGGTTATTCGGTCCCTTTGTTATTTGTATCCGTGCCACGCAATGTGATCTGTATTTGCAAGACTATGCCCAGACGCGGGGTAAGAGAACTCAAGCCAACAGGCATCGCAATTGCCACAAACCGTTCGGGAGTCAGACTGTATTTGAGTCCGGGCGAGAATGCGGCTCGATCCCCGGCGTGAGAGTGGGTACCGTTGATCTCGCAGACAAGATATGTCTTAAACCTATGGTAAGGAAATGCGGCCGCGGCATTATAAAAAAAATGATTGCTTGCGTCGGTTGCTTGGACCTTATGCACTACTGAGTATCCAGTATTGCCTTGCAAGACCACTCGACGCCGTGCATACACGATGGCTCCGAAAGGTGCGGATTCGAAAACACCTTCGCCAAGCCCCTTGTCGGCGTTACCGCTCGGGAACGTCATCTCAAGACCCAGAACAAACCCCGGCATTCGCTCGCCAGGTTTCCGCACCAGGAATTTCACTGTTGTCGAGATGTCTCCGATTCCATAGTGATTTGTGCTCTGGTTTGCGAATGCCCAGGGCACCTCGATTTCGCCTCCCCAGCGGTTGGCAATACCAAAAAAAAGCTGCGTGCGAGGAAGAAATCCCGAGCCTCCGGTTCCTTGCCACAGATATGATCCCGATATTCGAAGATCCCAGTCGCCGGGTTCGTTAGGCATGGTCTCTTCAGTAATGATCGGTTCCACGATATGAAGTTCAGGATCGACATTTGGCGCTTGCGCCATAACAATTTCCGGAAAGCAAAGAATTCCAGCTGCAACCGTTACAAAGACACCGAAATGGGTCAGCTTATTACATCTGTTCATGGAGGGTCCAAATTAGTGCCGAAATGTGGCTCTCATCGAAATATCCTTGCCCACTGTCATAGAGATGAGGTAGAACGTCGCTCAAGACTGCGTTTTCAAGGTATACGATCATCCACCTCGATTCTCGTGCTCCGGGCGAACTTCCAAAGCTAGTCTCAGAGTGTTAATTCAACTGACGGACTTACTAGAGCTTCTTCTCTGAACAGCTTGCGGCTGCGAGAGAGTCCTCGACTGTGCATTATTGAGCACTGGTCGATTTTGTGCTCTATCGGTTATCTGATTAGAGGGTATTGCAGCGACCGGTTGAGCTGGCACGACTTATCAGGACTTATGACCCCTACAGGGAATGACCTAGACGAGCGTCTGATTTCATATTCATCACCGGCATTGGTTTCGATTAAGAGAACCTCAATTGCCATGATAATAATCCTCGGTATGGCGTCCTCATTTCGTTCAAGTTGCAACAACCCGAAATGAGGACGCCGAAAGGAAGGGGGACTTCATTCTGACGTAAGGGCCAAGCATGTCAAGAAATTGCAAAATGAGAGTCACCTATATAGTCATCACCATCTGCTTGCGAACTCCTGATTAACGCGCGAACCGGACAAGTAGAGTCTTACTTCGAATGTCCGGTAATCCGACTAATCGGGCACTAAACTCTCGTCTAGAATCGGGGTGGAAGCGGAGAAAGCCGCGTAAAGGAACACTGCCCGGTGCTCTGGCGTCAGTTACAACCCATAGTGTGACCGACGGTGGAAGGCAGATAGGCGCAGACGTAGAGCCTGGCCACCCCTGAAGCGGAGGCCGATGTTTCGTGCGAAGCGCCACCGCGTACCGATGAAATCGAGCGAGTTGCAACCATTACATTGCTGTGGGCCGAAGCGGGCCCTTCACGGACAGAACTACCTTTGTGCAGATCGCCGTGCGAAGCAGTCGCCGCCGAGGATTTCGCCCCGCAAGATGCGGATCCAATCATGCGTGCCGCCAAACAATAGATGCGCGAAAGAATTGCGGTTGGTTCATGCGTGCTGGCTGTCGAGCTGTCCCCGAACGCTCTTGATACTCGATGCGCTGGAGAGGCGGTAACTGTGCCCTTCGAAACTGCAGGACCCTCAACGGTGATCACCAGGTCGGTGGCATTGTAGCTAACGTTCCAGGTGTCGCCGCCGGTAAGGGTGGGCAAGTTCAGAGTTGTGAATGTGCCGGTTTCGGAGGCGTAGTTCAAAATATCAAACGAATCGCCAGCCGCGAGAGTGAAACCGGTCAAGGTATCGACATTCAGCGTGCCGCCCAATGTGGCAGCTCCGGAGACATTTAGTACGTCGTATTTGGTGTTGGGCGTAGTGCCGTCCAGGTCGATATTAAGAATGCCCGCGCCACTTTCAGCGAAGGTGCCGGTAATGTTGAGGTCGCCAATCTTCTTGATTCCGTCGCCGGGGTTAATCGTTCCGCCGGTAAGGTTGAAGTTTCCGACGAGCGTGCCCTGCGCGCCGTTGGTGATGCCGGCCGCGTTGCCGTAGATGAATCCGCCGAAAACATTGATACCGGTGGAAACGCTGAGCAAACCGTCAACTGTGGTGGTGCCGCCGTTCTGCGTATAGCTGCCATTCACAATTAACTTCGTGGTGCCAGTCCCGGTGGACCTCTGGACATCCACGATGCCCGCATTCGTGAGCGATGCGCCGGTGGTGAAATTCCGGTCGGTCGTCAGTGTAAAGCTCCCCGCGCTGCCATTGGTTGCAAAGTTCGCCAGAGCGTTCGCACCGGTCTGATCGATGATGGAAGACTTCGTGGTGTCCACGCCCGCCAGCGTGATATCCGCGTCGTTCGTAACGATATCCGACGAATTGCCCATATTGTTGAACTGGAATTGACCCGTTCCAGTGAGCGTGTAACTTCCGCCGGAAAGGGTGGACGTACTGCTGTTGAAGTTCGTGAGTTGGGTGGAAGCGTTGAACTTGCCGCCGCCCCCCGCAGCCAGCGTGCCGCTGTTGGTAAAAACGTTCGCGTCGTTGAAGCTTGCTCCGCTAACCGTGAAACTCCCGTTGCTTCCGTTGTCGGCGAAATTGCTCAGAGCGTTCGTGTCGCTGGATGTGTCTATAATCGCGGCTGTGGCGCCTGTGAGAGTGATCGCAGCTTGGTTGGTAACGATACCCACTCCGCCTGCATTGAATTCCAGTGTTCCGGCCACAATATAGGTGCCCCCGGTCAGCGTGCCGCCGCTGAAGTTGTTGAAGGGCCCGCCTTCGATGATCAGAGTATTTTTCGCATTCACATTTAAGATGCCATTCTTCGTGCCGCTGCTGTTACTAAAGCCTGCGGCGCTCGTATCGATGAGCAGAGTCGATGGAGTCTTTTCATTGGCGGAAATCGAGCCTGTGTTGATCACGCCGATCTGGCCGTCCCCGATGTTTCCTTCGCCTTCAATCGTGTTTTGGTTGGTCAGTGTACCGCTGCCGAGAATAGAGTTGTTCGCATTGTCGCTTAGTATTACGTTCCCCGTGCCGGCCAGGGTAACGTTACCATTGATCGAAAGTTCCGTACTATCACCCGAACTTCCAATGTTTATCGTGCCCTTATTCGTAATTGTTCCCGTTGCAAAATTGAGCACCTGACTGTCCCCAAGATTCACGACCGTGCCGCTTGAGATGGTCACGCCGTTCAATGTGGACCCGAATTCCGCTACGAACTCGCCGCCTGCGGTGCCCGTCAGCGTTCCGCCAGTGATGGTGGTTCCGGCCAACACCACTTTTGAATTGGTCCCTGTGGCCAGAATTGTTCCCGCACCGGTATTCGTGTATGTTCCGCCAGCCAAGGTCAGAGTTGCGCCGCCGGTGGCCTCTAGCGTGCCGGTGTTGGAAGCGCCGTTGCTAATCTGCAGTGTGAGGCCTGCCGACTGATTCGCATCAATCGTTCCGGAATTATTCAGTGCCATCTGGCCGCTGCCAATGTTACCCGCTCCCTGAATCGTGGATTGATTGGTAAGCGTATCGGACCCAACCGCTCCCAAGATAACGTTGCCGATATTGTTCGACATGGTGAGCGAGCCAGTACCGCTGAGGGTAACGTTTGCGCCGATAATCAGTTGGGTTTCGTCGCCAGTCGAATTCATCGTAATGACACCCGCGTTGCTAACATTGCCTCCAAAGAGAAGGTCTCCTCCATCATCGATCTTTACCTGGCCGCCCGACGGATTGGTCAGCGCGCCGCCGATGGTGTTGTCGGTGCCTCCGATTGCTTCGATGGTGCTCGTAGAGCTATTGCTAATCGCCGTATTGATCGTCGCGTTGGACAGTTGGATCGTTCCCGCTCCCGTCTGCGTGATGGTCCCTCCGTTTATTGTGACGCCAAATCCGAACAGAATTGTGCTTGCAGCATTCAGAATGGTCCCACCGGTATTCGCATAAGTGCCTCCTGCAAAGGTCAGCGTCGCCCCATTGCTAGCCTCGAGAGTGCCGGTGTTGGTGGCGCCGTTGCTGATTTGAAGCATGAGACCGGCGGACTGATTCGCATCAATCGTTCCGGAATTATTCAGCGCCATCTGGCCGACTCCAATGTTGCCCGCGCCCTGAATCGTGGATTGACTTGTCAGCGTATTTGACGCGTCCGTGCCCACGATAAAGTTGTCAATACTATTCGACATGGTGAACGTACCAGTTCCACTCAATGTCACATTCGCGGCGTTAATAGTCAGGAAGGTCTGGCTTCCGGTTGAATTCATCGTTATCGTGCCGGCGTTGGTGATGCTCGATCCGGCTCCCAACGTGAGATTGGCTCCATTATCGATTTCCACCTGACCGCCGTTTGCGGGATTTAGAATCTCAGCATTAATTGTGGTCGCTATACCACTTCGAAACTCCAGGATCCCGCCCGTTTGTGTTACGGTGCCTCCGTTAATTGTGACACCATTGAAAAACTGCACTGTAGACCCAGCCCCTGCCTGAATCGTTCCGCCCGTATTGTTGTATGTTCCTCCCAACAACACGAGCGTGCCGCCATTCGTTGCTTCGAGAGTCCCCGAATTTGTGGCTCCACTTTCAATCTGAATAGTGAGAACGGCGGGCTGATTGGCATTAATCGTCCCCGAATTGTTCAGGATCAGCCCGGATTCGCCGATGTTTCCTGCTCCCTGAATGGTTTCCTGGTTGTTGAGCGTGCCGCTGCCGAGGATGAGGTTGTTTGCGTTGGCCGTCATCGTTACGCTGCCCGTGCCGGCCAGGGTAGTGACGCCATTGATAGCGAGTTCCGTGCTGTCGCCTGAACTTTCCATGTTTATTGTGCCGTTATTCGTGATGGTTCCCGGTGCAAGATTGAGTACTTGACCGTCGCCCAGATTCACTGTGGTGCCATTTGAAATGGTCACGCCGCTCAGCGTAGAAAAGAATTCCGCCACGATCTGGCCGCCTGCACTGCTCGTCAAGGTCCCGCCATTAACCGTAGTTCCGTCCAATACAACTTGTGAATTGGTTCCTGTAGCTAAAAATGTTCCGGCGCCAGTGCTTGTGTAGGTTCCGCCCAGCACCATCAAACTTGCGCCGTTGGTGGCTTCTAGCGTGCCGGTGTTGGTAGCGCCGTTGCTGATTTGAAGCGAGAGGGCGACCGTCTGGTTCGCATCGATCGTTCCGGAATTGTTCAGCGCCATGTGGCCGTCGCCGATGTTTCCGGATCCCTCGATAGTGGATTGATTTGTGAAAGTATTGGACGCCGCGGAGCCCTCGATAACATTACCGGAATTGTTCGACATGGTAAGCGTACCGGCACCACTCAAAGTCACGTTCGTGGTACCTATGATCAGATCAGTGTTGCTTCCGATTGAGTTCATTGTAATCGTGCCCGCGTTGCTGATGCTCGAGCCGGGTCCTAATACGACAAATGCTCCGTTATCGATCTCCACTTGGCCGGAGTTTGCGAAATTCAAAATCTCAGCGTTAATCGTGGTGTTTGTACCGTTACCGCTACGAAATTCTACGGTCCCGCCCGTTTGCGTTATTGTGCCGCCGTTAGCTGTCACGCCGGCGTTGAATTGAACGGTCGAGCCCGCACCCGCCAGAATTATGCCGCCCGTATTGGCAAGTGTTCCGTCAAACAAGAGTAGCGTGCCGCCACCTGTCGCTTCCAACGTGCCCGTGTTGGTGGCGCCGTTGGCCATCTCCAGGATCAGAGAATTGGACTGATTGGCATCAATTGTTCCTGAATTGATCAGGACCAAGCCGCCTGCGCCGATAGTCCCCGCTCCCTGAATTGTGGATTGATTTGAAAACGTGTTCGAGGATGAACCCCCAATCGAATTTCCTGAATTGTTCGACATTGTGAGCGTCCCAGATCCGCTCAACGTCACGTTTGGAGCCGCAATGATGAGGTCGGTTGGAGTACCCGACGAGTCCATCGAAATTGTGCCAGCGTTAATAATGCTGGAGCCGACGCCCAGCGTCACACCGGCGCCATTATCAATCACCACCTGGCCACCATTTGCGGGATTCAGAATTTCGGCATTGATCGTGCTGGCGTTTGAAAACTCGAGAGTCCCAGCGCTCTGTGTGAGCGTGCCGCCGTTAATCGTGGCGTTATTGCGGATTTGCACCGTCGAGGCTGAGCCTGCTTGAATCGTCCCGCCGGTGTTATTGTATGTTCCCCCGAATAGCTCCAGTGTTCCGCCGCCGGTCGCCTCCAGAGTTCCGGTATTTGTAGCTCCGTTGCTGATCTGCAGGATCAAGGCAGTGGATTGGTTGGCATCGATCGTCGCCGAATTGTTCAGCGCCATCTGACCGAGCCCGATGTTTCCCGACCCCTGTATCGTGGACTGGTTCGTCAGCATGTTAGCGGGGGCTGAGCCAGTGATTTCGTTGTTGGGATTATTTGACAAGTTGAGCGTACCGGTTCCGCTCAGGGTCACGTTTGCTGCCCCTATAGCCAACTGTGTGGGCATTCCGGTGGAGTTCAACGAAATCGTGCCCGAGTTACTGATCGTACTGCCGCTTACGATGAGTTGTGTGTCACTGCCGAGGCTCAAGATGTCCGTGCTTCCGAGAGTAAGGTCCGCGGTACCAGCGCCGATGATATTCAGCGTGACGCTAGAATTCGCCGTGCTGATGCACGTGTTCGTCGTGCTCGTTGGCACGCCCGCGCTCCAGTTGCCTGGCACAGTCCAGTTTCCGGAGGCACCGCCAGTCCAGCTCGTGTCACATTGTGCGAACGCCGAAAGTGGGCACAAACTCAACGCAAGCAGGAACACCCAGAACGCTCGATGACCGCGCTTCTTACACGCTTGCAGGTTTGTAGCAGACAATTGTGATCGCATCTCGCTTATCCTCCGGCCTGACGTAAGGTGCTGATTCTTCCACAATGTTGGGTTACTGCGACGTTAATTCCACCTGAAGTGACCCGTAAACGGCACTCTCCGATTCGGGTTTTATTTGCGGGACAATTAGGGTTTATTTGATCACCTATCTGGGGCGGGGAAACTCGCTGGGGTCGAGGGTGCGTTTTCTTGCCCTCATTTCCTCTATATATTCAAGAATTGCGCGTAGCTCACTGCGCGATTAACTCTGCCAGCTCAACCGGTCGGTGCAACACAACATAAGCTGTTGGTCCGACAATGTTTCCGATTCTCAATGTCCGGTTACCCGACTTATCAGGAGTTAGTCTGCCGCTGTGTGATTGACGGCAGAAATTCAACCGAAGTTTTATTTCGCCGGGGTAACAATCACCGAACCTTCAGCGGATATTGCTGGGTAACCGGCGGCACGATCCCGTTCAACCGCAGATAAACGACGAGCTGGCCGTAGTGGTCCGAGATGTGCCACAGCGCGGCGGCGGCGATGCCGAGGCGCGTGTTAGGAGCAGCATATGGACCCTCGACGCGATCAAGCGCGCTTTGAGGCGTAATGGTAGCTAGGACGTGATCACCGTAGTCGAATGAGTCGCGCAGGTATTTGAGCAATTCAGCTTTGGTCTTGGCCGGTGACGGTCCGCCTTTCTCGCAATGCTCCGGCGGAGTCTTACCTTCAATTTCATTGAAAAAGGCAAACTGGGCGCAAGCCACGTGTTTCACCTGTTCCCCGAAGGAACGCACTCCCTCGAAATTTCCTCCGGTAGGAGTGTAGGAATACTTGCTCTCGGGCATGGCTTCCGCGACCATGAAGAAACCTTTCTCTGCCCACCCAAGTGCGTTGCCGACGCTCTCTGAAATGCTCTTCGGGATTTCCTCCTTCTGTGCAGACGCGGGCAGAGCTAGAATCAGGCTTGCAAATACGATGAGAGTGGGAGACTTCACGGGACCTCCTCTTGAGCGTAATTTCCGAGTTACATCTCGGCATCGCGCATCGTACGCCGCCCCTAATCTCGAAACAAACGAATTTACTTACACAATAGTCCCAGCAAAGATCGGATTGCGACCAATGCATCGATAAAGTGAAGTTCTACTTTTAATGTCCGGTAATCCGACTAATCAGGAGTTAGCCAAAAACTACTTGCCGTAACACATATAGTCTCGCGATTTGATGGGTTAGAATCAACGCGAGGCCCGTTCGTATCATGATCGGTATCGTTGCCCGTATAGGAACTCACGAAGCGGCCAAACAATCGTAGAAAATATTTGACACCGGAGTTGAGCCCAGAAACAGCAGTATGCCATCTCTCGCCGGAGGTCCTATGAAGAGCACCGCTCGATATGCAACGTTCGTTGTTCTAGCACATGCCGGGGTCGTCTTCTGGCACTTGGTTCTGGTGTCGAAAATCACTCCGGGGCTTACAGACCATCAGATGCTGGCCGCCACGACTGCGATAAACTTGGTGCCCACGGTCGCGTTGGTGTTGTTGTGGGCTCACTTTCTCCGCCTCGGCGGCTTTCTTCTTTTTCTTCCCCTGGCCGTAGGGCTCGTGATCGGAGGCACGGAGCATTTTGTAACCCCGGGGCCGCTCAACGTTTTCTATATGGCCACAACGCCATGGGCGCTTCCGTTTCGGGTGACTGCAGTTCTTCTTCTTGTTCTGGAAGTATCGGGATGTTGGATTGCCATTCAGGCGTTCAGAGGTGTGCGCAAACCGGACAAGTAGAATTTGACTTGTCCGGTTATCCGACTTACCAGGACTTATTGAAGTGACAGCAGAGCCGAATGCATTCCAGCTAGAAATTTTCGAGCAGGACTACGTTGGTTTCCCAAGCTCGGAAGTTATAGACGAGGTAACGGCCATCGGGGGAGACGCTGTCTATGTACGGCCAGCCCTCGCCGAACGGGACATGCAGAAGACCTGTTGAATGGCCATTGAGACTGACGCGAATGATCTGGAAATCTTTCCCGATGAAGGCGCTTGCATAGAGGTTCTGACCATCGGGAGCCCAGACCATGCTTTGAATGCCCCCGCCGGCCCTGACACCGTCCACTTCGACCGAGGAGTGTTGCTGGCCTTTGATGGAGAGAAACTCAATCTCGCCGTTGTGTTCTTTCGGGACGAAAGCGATGGTTTTGCCATCCGGGGAAAGCGACCAGACATCGGAGAGGGATTGAGGTTCGGCGATTGTCGGACCACGACCTTTTGCAGGGTCAAGAAAAGAATATGAATTCTTGCCGTTAACAGTTTCCCGCAGCACGCAAACGTTTGCGAGGGAAGCACAATCGTAGGAAAAATTGCCGTGAAGAAGAAGAGACGGCGGGCCCCCGGTCGTCGGCACATGCATTAGTTCAGGGGAGCCCTTGGGAGATTTACCCTGGGCGGCTTGTGTGAAGACAAACCATTCTCCGTCCGGACTGACGATACCATCGGCAAAGCTATCCGGAAGGGAAAGCAAAGATTGCGTATTGCGAGTCCGGAGCTCTTGTTTGAACAGCGCCCATTTTCCCTGCGGATTCGAAACGAAAAAGATGCCTTCGCTATTGGGAGCCCATCCGGCGGGCCACTTTCTCCAGGAATCAGAGGTCAAGGGCTTTGTGTCACCGAGCTGTCCGGAGGGACGCGAGATTTCGACTATGCGAACCTCGTTCAGTTCGCGAGTTCGAAGATAGGCAAATCGTTTCGTATCCAGAGAGAAGCTGAAATTACTCTGTGTGAATAAAGAATCGTTGGTGATCTGGGTGGGGGCGCGGCGGGCTTGGCCGGAATCAGGATCGACCTGAACGGACCACAGGTTGCGATACTTGTCGTTAGGAGGAGGTTGGGCGAGCGTAAAGAAAACACGGCCATCAGCGAGCCAAGTCATGCCGCCGGAATATCCCTTCAAGCGCTCATCATTTTCGACGACTACGCGATGAGATCCATCCTGCTCGCAGGATTCGATCGCGGCTTCGCGCGGAAGCTGATCAGGGGGTGTGGAATGAAGGAGAGCAATGCGTTTGGAGGTGGGAGACCAGGCGATACTTTGGATCTCGGACCCCGCTAGGGACAGAATGCGGTGGGGCTGCTCTCCATCGGGACCCATGAGCCAGAGTTCGTCGATCATCGGGAATCTTGAAAAGGCGATAGCAGTTCCGTCCGGGGAGAGTGTGGAAAAAACCAAAGTATCGTCGGCGGCGGCAATTTTTCGGGAGGTGCCATCCAGGGTGGACATTTTGCGAACGGTGGTACCTGTTCCGACCTCTGTAACTAAAAGATGCGCGCCGTCCGGAAACCAACTGGCTATGGAGGGTCCAGAAATTGGGAATTGCCGTTTCTCGCCGGAATCAATCTGCAGCAGCGTGAGCCCGTTGAGGTGGTCGGTGAAGGCGAGCTGCCGTCCGTCGGGAGAAAGAGCCGTCGAAATAACTGGATTGTTTCCGGGATTGGCGGTGAGGTCGCGCTGAATTAGTTGTTTGGGAGGAGCAGTTCGGAACCAGGGGCGTTTGATAAAAAGGAATCCGGCGGCAAGAAAGATGACGAGAGAAGCGAGGGCGGCGATCGGCCAGAAGCGCGTACGCGAAGTGGCCGGTCGCTGTGAGGAAGCGGGACGCAGGGCGGCGCTTTGGCCCGATTGAGAATCGCGGCGGAAGCGTTTGAGATCGGCGCGGAGTTCGGCGGCGGACTGGTAGCGGACATCGCGGTCTTTTTCAAGCAGTTTGTGGATAATGCGTTCGATTTCAGCCGGGAGCTCGCGATTGAGGGTGGGAAGAGGGGTGGGTTGGCGGTTAAGAATGGCGTCAAAGGTGAGTCCGGAAGTGTCGCCGGTGAAGGGACGCTGACCCGTGGCCATTTCGTAGAGGACGACTCCGAATGAGAAAAGGTCGGTGCGGGAATCGAGTTTTTCGCCGCGGACTTGTTCCGGCGACATATAGGCTACGGTGCCGATCGTGGAACCGGGGCTGGTGAGAAGAGAGTCGGAGGCGTCGACAGTGAGCTCGTTGGTAGCGGAAGGAGTTGTCGTGGAGCGCGAGGCAACCTTGGCGAGACCGAAGTCAAGAATTTTCGCGGAGCCGCGATCCGAGATAAAAATGTTGGCAGGCTTGATGTTGCGGTGAATGATGCCTTTCGAATGGGCAGCATCGAGGGCGTCAGAGATTTCGATGGAGAGGTTAAGAATCTCATCGGTCTTGAGAGGAAGGTCGTGGATTAAGTGCTTGAGGGTGGACCCTTCCAGGAGTTCCATGACGATGAAGGTGTAACCGTCGTGTTCGCCGATGTCGTAGATCGCGCAAATGTGGGGATGATTGAGCGAGGAGGCAGCTTCGGCTTCGCGGCGGAAGCGTTCGAGGGATTGCGGGTCGCGAGCCAGTTCGGCGGGAAGAAATTTGAGGGCGACGGGACGATGGAGCCTAGTGTCCTCAGCTTTATAAACGATGCCCATACCGCCTCCGCCGAGTTTCTCGAGAATGCGGAAGTGCGAGATGGTTTGGCCGATAAGTGAGGAGGTGTCCACCATCAGGCGCACATCTTAGTTTGTGGACAAAAGGCAAGTCAACAAAGAGGGCAGCTTGCAGGTCAAGTACTGATTAACGCGCAAACCGGACAAGCAGATCACTAGCCGGGAACGTGCCCGGTAATCCGGCTTATCAGGCGTTTAAGAGCGAGTAGCGACGGAGAAGGCGTTAAGAGCAGAACACTCGCACCTCCAATGTGGTCCGTGGTGACTTGCAAAAGCGGTATCCTTAACTGACGATGTCCTCACCGACTCCAAGCATCTTGTTTCCCATGAGGCCGTACGCCAAATTAGTCTCTCTGTTGGTGGGTGTAGTTGTTGTCCTCTTACTGTTGGTGGGCTGCAATCGACTTTCGCATCCCAAGGATTTGGCGTCCCTGTCTATCACCCTTTGGCGGACAGATTGTCAGGTTTATTGCCCTGTTTACAGCGTGACGCTCCACGGTAAGGGCGACGTGGAATATAACGGTCTGCGCGGGGTGCCAGTGTGTGGACATCGTAACACCGCGATTCCGCAGGAGAGAGTCGCTGCGATATTACGAGAAATGGAAAATGCAAAATTCATGTCTTTTGACGATAGGACATTCGCTGAGTTGTCGGATGGCGTGGACGTGATCGTGTCGCTCTCTATCGACGGCAAGAATAAGACCGTCCGCAGCTCCGAGATCGAGGATGGCTTTGATATTCCTCAGCAGGTTCTTGAGAAGCACGTCAACAAAGCGCAAGTAAGTTTTACGAAGTTGGCTGACAAGATCGACAGCCTCATCGGAACCGACCGTTGGACAAAATGCAGCCTGAATTGCACGAAGCTCCTTTTTGTTCTGTCACACCCGGATTCGAAGTGGTCTCCAAATCTATTAGAAATAATTCAATCGAAGGAACCTGTCATTTACGGATCCCTCGTCTGTGATGCAAATACCATGATTGAAGCCGGGGTAGGCATAAACACTTCCAACCAGCGAGGGGTAACCCCATTGATGGCCGCCGCGAAAATCGGTGACGCTGCCTTGGTTCGTGATCTACTCGCTCATGGGGCCATTCCCGGTGCCAAAGACAAGAATGGCTTGACCGCGCTTGATTACGCTAAAACCTCTGAAATCCGGAAACTCTTGACTGACAACGGTTGAGGTGAATCATTCACATCTGTGAAGGGGTCCATGTGCGGCAGTGGTCTCTGTAAGTGCCTGATTAACGCGGTGATCTCAATGGGTCGACGCAACACTCGACGCAGGCCCGCATTCATTTGAAAACAAAAGCTAAAAGCGCTGGCTAGGTTAGGTCAGCCGAAACGTTGCCCTGGCTAGGTTTTGGCTGCGTCAGCCAAACAGGTCGGTTCTTTAGGGGAAGTATTGGCGGATCAGCCAATTAGATGGTGTTGCGTCGACCGGTTGAGCTGGCAGCGTTAATCAGGCAAGCGAAATCAAATATAGCCCACCGTCCCCTAGGCGACAATCGATTCCGGTATGCCGGTTTCGAGCAACTTGACGAATTGGCCGGGGGGCAATGGTCGGCTGAAGTAGTAGCCTTGGCCTTCTTCACATTGTTGGCCTTGGAGAAAAGCCAATTCTTCTGGTGTTTCTACGCCTTCGGCGATCACGCGCAGACCAAGACTCCGACCCATGCCGATGATAGCGGTGACAATCGAGGTCTCACCACCATAGGTAGTAATTTGCCGAACGAAAGATTGGTCGATCTTAAGAGCATCGATTGGAAACTTTCTGAGATAGCTCAAACTGGAGTAACCCGTTCCAAAATCATCGACAGCCACCCGTATACCTTTCGCTCTGAGGGTCGCAAGTATTGATCCAGTGGCTTCGACGCGCTTCATTAGGACGCTTTCTGTAAGCTCAAGTTCAAGAAGTTTCGGGTCCAAGCCTGTTTCCTTGAGAATTTCAAACACGCCTTCCAGGAAGTGTTCGTGCCGGAATTCCATCGCTGAAATGTTCACCGCTATAGTGATGGAAGGTAGTCGTGCGTCCGACCAAGCTCGCGCTTGCGCACAAGCTTCGCGAAGTACCCACTTGCCGATTGGGAGAATCAGGCCACAATCTTCCGCGACTGGAATAAATTTTGCGGGAGACACGAGTTCCTGGCGAGCTGGCTTCCAGCGTAGCAATGCTTCCGCGCCAGTGATCTCTCCAGTTTTTAGACTGACCTTCGGCTGGTAGTGGAGTGTGAATTCCTTCCGTTCCAGAGCTCGTCGCAGTCCTTCCTCGATGGATTGGCGCTCCACAGCACGTTCGTTCATAGAGGATTTGAAAAACTGATAGCTCTGACGTCCATTTTCCTTGGCTTGATACATAGCTGTGTCGGCGTTCTTGATGAGCGTCTCCGCGTCTAGACCGTCATCGGGATACACGCTAATGCCGATGCTGGTGGTCACGTGCAAATCCTGGTCATTGATGAGATGAGCGGCTGCTACGGCCTGCAGCAATCTTCGGGCAGTAACCGCAGCATCTTCGGAGTGTTCCATTTCTGAAAGCAGCACAACGAACTCATCGCCTCCCTGGCGGCTAACGGTGTCCGAGGCGCGCACGCAATCACAAAGGCGCTTGGTGATGGATTGAAGGAGCTTGTCGCCCGTGAGATGCCCCAAAGAATCGTTGATGTGCTTGAAGCCATCTAAATCTAAAAACAGTGCGCCAACTTTCTTTGTATGTCGCGACGCCAGAATAATCGCTTGGTTAATCCGGTCGTTCAGGAGCGCTCGATTGGGTAGGCCAGTCAAAACGTCGTGCTCAGCTGAATGAGCCAACCGCAACGCCATAGCTCGCGCCGCGCTCACGTCGCGAAATACAATCACAGCTCCGGTGGCCTGTCCTTCACGATCATGGATGGGTGCGACAGAATCTTCGATCGGTATTTCTAATCCATCTTGCCGCACAAGAATATTGTTCGACGGCACATGGACGGTTAGGTTTTTGTCAACCGTCAACCGCGTCGAGCTGGAATTAACTTTGCGACTTGTAGCATCCAGGATTTCGACAACGTCGGCTACTGGCCGGCCCGATGCTTCACTATGCGACCACCCTGTCATTTTTTCGGCGACGAGATTAAGGAAAGTGACATTCCCGGAACTGTCGGTACAAGCGACGGCATCCCCGATGGAATTCAAAGTGACCTGGGCTCGTTCCTTCTCCACGAACAAAGCGTCTTTTGCAACAGCGAGTTCCTGCGTGCGCCCAGTGACTTTTTCTTCGAGCTCTGCATTCATCCTTCCGATTTGCTCCTCGGCCTTCTCACGGCGGCCAATTTCCTTTGTCATTCTGCGAGTTACATCGAACCCGACAGCTACGCAGAGGCATCCCGCCAGGATTAGAAGGCTCAGGACCATCCTATGTGCCTTCGCATAGCGACTCCTCGATTCCTCTGCGGCTTGATCCATCTGTTCCCCCTGAAACTCTACAAAGCGGTTCCAAGCGTCGTGGTATCGGATCAGTAGCGGAAGCGTCTGATCTACCATGGCTGCTCTCGCCTGCCCGTATTTGTGATCGTCAATAAGCAGATGAAGCGCTTGGAGGTAGCTGGCGATGTACGGTTTTCTGGCCGCCACGATCGCATCGAGAAGTTCGCGTTCTTTTCCTGGTTCGACACCGAGTTCTTCGATCCGGCGCACAAGGGCAGAGATTTTATCGGTGTTCTCGGCTCGACTCTTGAGCAATGACGGGACTTGGTCGGTGCTGTCCAGTAAAAATAGCTCCATGGTGATTCGGTTGTTCAAGTTCGAGTAGCCCAAAGCCTCTCGGCAGAATTGAACCTTGGCCCATCGTTTCGTAACGAGATCCTGTAAATCTGCGTTTATATGGCCCATTCGGCTAAGGCCTAGCCACCCCAGTCCTAGCAAAACGCAGAAGAGGAAGCTGAACGAAATCGTCAGTGTCAAGCTGATTGACTGTTTCTTCATGGCTACGATCCTCGATTCTGTTGATTGCTACAATGCTGCCTCTGGGCATGGACTCCCGCGCGCCTCAGATTGGCCAAACCTTCGACTCCGTCGGTAGCCACGTTCAAGTTGATGGCGAGTTTGGACTCTCGCAGAGTTTCGCGAGTGAGACGGACATCACCTTCGCCGTCATCGATTAAAAGAACTTCTGTCGACACGAAATCTACTCCCTTTGACTTAGGCGGACAGGTGCCTGCTACGAGAAAAATACGGAAGGAAAGGGGAAGTCTAGTTTGATGTATTCGCCAGCAAAGTCAAGCACGGCACTCGAAATTTCGACAATCTAGTTAACCAAAACGCAGTTCGCGCGGTAAGTCCTGATTTTCAACTTGTCCGGTAAGCGCTGCCGGTTCAAACGGTCGATGCAACACTTTTTAAGGTCGTGATCGAAGAGCGCTTACTGTGGAGAACCAACGATGTCCGGTTGTGAGCGATCAGGCCTAGCCAGGATGGTGTTCCGGTCGAATCAGCGCTCGTTGAACGATCCTTAGCTGTTTAGCTCCTAGGCGTGGCTTCGCGTATTACCGATAAAATCCCTCGTTCCTGTGCAATTCCGAACAGATTTCCTTCGTTTCCGCGAGTATGTTCACCTTGGCACTGATGACGGGTCGTTTCTCCTATGAACGATTGGGCGAAAGTTCTTCAACACACCAAACGTCGTGTCAATCCACACAACTTCGCAACCTGGTTCCGTCCAACTCGGTTGAAGGGAACCGACAATAGGCGTTTGCTAATTCGGGTTCCCACAGCCCTGTATAAAAAAAAGCTCACGGAAACCTACGGCGAACTCCTCCAGGCGGTCCTGCAAGAAGTAGGGTTGTCGGGTACACAGTTGGAGTTTCTGTGCTCAGAGCCGGAATTTCCGGCACCTCCCCCTATTCTAGACCTGACGAACGCACGCAACGGGTTTAAGGACTTCATCCAGCGTCAAAACAAGCAGGTGACGATTGAGATGATCCAGAAACGCGTGGGGTGGTACTTCGGCGTGTTTCCTCCTGACCTGAAACTGAGGGGTGGCTCCAAGGCCATCGTCTTGCCCCGCCAAGTGGCAATGTATCTAGTTAAGCGGCTCACGTCAGCATCTCTTCCCAAGATTGGCCGGGAGTTCGGTGGCAAACATCACACTACGGTTTTGAGCGCGATCAAAAAGATCGAGGCCCGACGCCGCACCGACATAGATCTGGACCGGACAATTGTTAAGTTGGCTGATTCATTGACATAGCATTTTTCTCAAAGCTTTGACCTCCCGCCGCGAGTAATCCTGGTCAAAATAGAGTGGTTTCGTCCCGAAACACGATGACCTACGCAGCCTGGATCGCGTCAGTATTTCAGCCGATCGAAATGTGTCGTAACGATTATCACTGTTCAAAATTGAACAGATGCTTTCCGTGCCTCGATTCAAGCTACGAATTCCGGGGACGCCGCCTGTCCCGAAATAGGGTGGAAAGGTGACGAACAGACCAAATAGGGCTCTGTTGGTGTTTCGTCTCATTTTGCTTTGCTGCTGCCTTGCGTGGCCGCTGGGTGCGACTTTCGCACAAGAAAAAGTGGAATCTCCTGTCGCAAACCTGCCGCCAGATCTCAACTCAGTTGCCACTGATTTTGCGGGACCTGAGCTCTGCCGGGAGTGCCACAAAGACGAGACGGTGCGCAATGACAAGACTCGCCATTGGAGCGTTGCGCTTCCCGGCAAAGACTACATTCACAGCTGCGAGAGCTGCCACGGACCGGCGAAAGCGCACGCGGCAGCCGTCCAAGCTGCGCATGGGGACGACGCTGACACAGCGAAGGCCCTGGCGGAGCACCCGGTTTTCACCTTTAAAGATCATTCGACCAAAGAGATCAACGAGCGCTGCTTGACTTGCCATGCCGGTGGCACGCAGCACATGAATGCAATCAACTCGGAACATTCTAAGAATGGCGTGAGTTGCGTCTCTTGCCACTCCCCACATCACGGCAGCGATGCGAATTTTTTGCTCACCAAGGCCCAGCCCGACCTTTGCTATTCGTGCCATCTCGGGCAGAAACCTCAATTTGAAATGCCGTTCCACCATCGGGTGAACGAAGGTCTGATTCAGTGCAGCGACTGTCACAACGTCCACGGCACGGTGAAACCGAAACAAGTCCGCACTTCTTCCACGCAGGATTTTGTCTGCTTCCAATGCCATACCGACAAGCAAGGGCCTTATGTGTTCGAGCACGAGGCGGTAAAGATCGAGGGATGCCAATCGTGCCACGTTACCCACGGGGGCCCGAATCCGCACATGCTGAAGGTGAGCAACGTAAATCTGCTCTGCCTGCAATGCCACACACAGTCGAGTTTCAGCGGAGCTCCCGGGACGCCGAGCTTTCACAACCAAAATACTTTCTTCCAGGCATGCACGCTTTGCCACAGTCAGATTCATGGATCGAATTTCGATCAGTTCTTTTTCAAGTAGAAGCGATGCAGGTTTCCCGATAGCAGCAAAGACGTGATGTGGGAGCTGACGATCGCAAGCCCGAAGCGTCGGAGTGAACAGCCATGAAATGTTGTCTCAGTGCGCGGTTCCTGGGCGGCGGCGTTTTGCTTGCGGCCTTTCTCCTGTCGCCCGCGGCGAAGGCGCAGGATGATGCGAAGCAGGTCGAAGGCATGGATTCAGGCGGCTACAACATCCACCAAACGATTGATTTTGGTTATCGCGCGAACTGGGTCAACGGCAACATGGATACCTACGATACTTTTATCAATCTGGGTCAGGGGCTTCGCCTGTTCGACTATTCCCTGGACGTGCGCTCGATAGATCACAACGGGCCTTTGTTCGACACTTTGAACTTCAGCAATTTTGGTTATGGCGGCGATCCCAACGATGTGACGCGGCTGCGCATCGAGAAAAACAAGTTGTACGACTTTCGAATGATGTTCCGCCGTGACAAGAATTTCTGGGATTGGAATCTGTTCGCGAATCCTCTGAACCCTATTTCCACAAACCCCGCCCTCAGCCCTACCACGCCGGTAGCCACCTCACCGCACGCTCTGGATTTAGTGCGCCGCATGCAGGATTACAATCTGACGCTTCTTCCGCAGTCGAAGGTGCGCTTCCGATTGGGATATTCGCGCAACCGCGATGAAGGCCCCGGGTTCTTTACCACCGATGGCGGCACCATTTCACCTTTCAATGAGAATTACAGTTACACCACGAACTCCTACCACGCTGGAGTCGATTTCAAAATTCTGCCTCGTACAACTCTCTCGTACGACCAGACGTTGACTTTTTTCAAGCAGGATAATGTCGTCTCCGGCCAGAATTTTCCTTTTCAGGTAATCAACGGAGGTATTACCACGCCAGTGGACCTGGGAAATATTTGGGCTTCCTCCGGCGGCGAGATTTTACCCTGCGCCGTCAGCACGACTCCTCCTACTGCTCCGATCGAAAACGGAGCAACGACTCCGCCAACGGTGAACCCGAATTGCAACGGTTTCGTCTTTTATAGCCAGGTAGGCCGTCCACGGAATTTTATGCCTGCGGAGGTCTTTAGATTTCAATCCAACTATTTCAGTAAGTTTGAAACTTCCGGCTCGTTTGCCTATAGCACGGCGAACAATAAAATACCCGATTTCAACGAGACCGTAAGTGGATGGACGCAACGATCAGCCTCCCCTGGAGGTACCACCTCCGGGCCAGCGCGCGCAAAGCGTTACACGGTAAACGCTGATTGGTCCGGCGTTTATTCCGTGACCGACAAGCTGAGCATCCGCGATCAGTTCCGCTTTGACAATTGGCGCATACCCACGATATGGGATAGCGTCCTCGGAACTTTTTTTACCACCGGCGGCTCTGGCCTGGGCGCTCCTGTCGGCGCATTTAATTCGAATTGTAATGTGGGCAATTCGTTCAGTGGCCCTACGTGTCCGTTCCATGCCATCACCGATGGGGCCGATGTGACGAACGGCGTCAGCGAGAATTACTTCGCACAAAACCTCAAAACCAATACGATTGAACTGGAGTACGATTTTTCCAGGCGATACAGCGCGCACATCGGCTATCTTTATTCCAATCGTAAAATCACCGACAACAGCAACAGTTTCAATACCCTCGAGATCTACTATCCGGGCGGCGTCGGAGCCAACGCCGGAAATTTCTATTTGGCCGCTCGTGGAGACTGCACTCAAATTGCCGGTGCGCTGCCTCTTGGTTGCACGCCCAATCTCACTGGCGATGGATCTCTCATTTTCAATCCCGGCCCACCCACGGGGCTTTCGCCCGATACGACTCACGTCATCAACGGGAACTCTCTTTTGTTGGGTGCGGTGGCGAGGCCAATTGACAGCTTGCGAATCACCGGCGATTTTGAATTTGGGTACAACGACTTCGCATTTACCCGCACTTCACCGCGCCAAATCCAAACCTATAAGATCAGCGTCAATTACAAACCTAAGCCGTGGGCCATTCTTACCGGGGCGGTGGACTTCCATGAGAATCGCGACAACGTGTTCACCGTAGACAATCTGGAACACGACCGCATGTACAGCTTCACAACGATTCTGATGCCCAACCCGCGGCTCTCCGTAAATTTCGGCTACAACTACTGG